>JABLTO010146179.1_pt1 | contig 151427 bp, 160 predicted proteins | sample 7160091 | NCBI WGS metagenome assembly JABLTO01 (sample SAMN14651225, study PRJNA627086) | human gut metagenome | isolation source: feces | host: Homo sapiens | reverse complement strand
TTTCTCATAAAGTCACCTCGGTGACATATTATAAATGAAAATAAGACATTTTCAAAAGATAACTATTAAGACATTATCATAAGTTAAACATATTTATTTAATCCAGCAATAAAAAATTCTTGAATTAAAGAATATGGTTTGTTATAATACAAGGCGAGTAGTGATTGCTCCTTGCTTCACATTAAGTGTAAGCCTGAAGACCAAGAGGAGGTGTAGAAAATGAATAAATACGAAATGATGTTCATTGTTAAAGCAACTATGGAAGAAAGTAGTGTTAAGGCTGCTGCTGAAAATGTAAAAAAATTAGCTGAAAGTCTTAAAGCTAAAGTAGATAGCTTTAAAGAAATGGGACAAAAAAAGTTAGCTTATCCTATTAAAAAGGAAATTAGTGGTTATTATTATGTTATGACTATGACTGCTAGTAAGGAAACTATCAAAGAAGTTAACCGTAAAATGTCTATCGATGAAAATGTTATTAGACATTTAATTATCAAATTAGATGAGGAGTAAAAAATGAATAAAGTAATTTTAATTGGAAGATTGACAAAAGATCCAGAATTGCGTACTATTGCATCTGGTAATGCAACCACCTCATTTACTATTGCGGTTAACAGAAATTTTACTAATCAAAATGGTGAAAGAGAAGCAGATTTTATCAACTGCGTTGCTTGGAGAAAACAAGCTGAGAACGTTGCTAAGTATTGTACCAAAGGTTCTCAAGTTGCTATTGAGGGACGTATTCAAACTAGAAGTTATGATGCCCAAGATGGAACAAAAAGATATGTTACCGAAGTTGTTGCTGATAATGTAACATTTTTAGGCTCAAGAGCAAGTGGTAGTCAAATTCCAGAAAGTAGTTCAAATACTTCATCTTATACTGCAAATAGTGCAGTATCAAATAATAATGGTATGGTCAATAATGATATTGTTACTTCAGATTTAGACATGGATCCATATGCTGCCATGGGTAATGAAGTTTCTTTAAGTGATGATGACCTACCTTTCTAAGAAGGGAGAATATAAAATGGCAGAATTTTATCGTAAGAAAAAGAAAATTTGTCAAATGTGTGCTGGAAAATCTATCGATTACAAAGATGTACCTATTATTTTAAAGTATGTTACTGAAAAAGGTAAGATTGTTAACAGAAGACAAAGTGGTGCTTGTGCTAAACATCAAAGACATATTGCTCAACAAATTAAATATGCTAGATTTATGGCATTAATTCCATATGTTAAAGACTAATGATTAGTCTTTTTTTTCTTTTTCTTTATACAATAAATAATTATATTTTATAACAAATGTAGTATATATAAAATAACCGTTAGTAAACTAGTGTTTTAGCATTGTAAATTTTGGAAAAAGCTGAAAAAAAAGTGTAGTTTATCCTTGGAAAAAGGATAAATTTTTTTGACTGATAAGTATATATTTGATACAATAGGTAGGAATTAAAAAGGAGACAAAACATGAAAGTTATATTACTAAAAGATGTAAAGAAACAAGGAAAAAAAGATGATATTATTGAAGTAAGTGATGGTTATGGCATGAACTATCTAATTAAGAATGGTTTGGCTGTTGCTGCTACTAAGACTAGTACAAAAATATTATCGAATGAACTTGATAAACGTAAACAAGAAGAAGAAGAGCTTGTTAAAAAAATGCAAGAGATGCGTGATAAAATAATTAGAGAAAATATTACTTTTAAGGTGAAAACTGGTGCAATGGACAAAGTTTTTGGTAATGTTTCTTCAAAACAGATTGCAGAATATTTAAATAAAATGGGATATAAGGTTGATAAAAAACAAATTCAAATTGATGCCCCTTTGGATACACTTGGAGTACATAATGTTACTGTTGAGTTACATAAAAAGGTTCGCTTCAATATACGAGTAAATTTAGTGAAGTAGGGTGATATTATGGCAAGAAAAATGCCACAAAATTTAGATGCTGAAATGTCAGTTTTGGGTGTTTGTTTTCTTGATGATAGAGTTGTTAGCAAAGTTTTAGAAGAAGTAAATGAAGATATGTTCTATAGTGATGCTAATAAAAAAATTTTTCTTGCTATAAAAAACTTACATGATGCTGGTATTCCTATAGATCAGACCACAATAGCTGATGAATTGGATAAAACTAAAAGTATGGGAGCAATTGGTGGAGTTTCATATCTTGCAGAAGTTATGGATTCTGTAGTAAGTGCTGCCAATTTAGATTATTATATTAATATTATAAAAGAAAAGATGATAGTTCGTAATCTTATTACGACGGCAACGGATATTGTAACAGAAGCTTATAATGATTCTGATGATGTAACGGGACTGCTTGATAATGCCGAAAAAAATATTTTGGATGTAATCAGGTCTCGTCAAACTACAGAGTTTGCCCCTATAAATGAAGTTCTCGCTAGAGCTCAAGAACAATTAGAATATTTGTCCCAAAATCATAGTGTTATTTCTGGTTTAGAAACTGGTTTTTATGATTTAGACAAAGCTACTAGTGGTTTACATGAAGGCGAAATGATAGTAATTGCTGCTCGTCCAGGTATGGGAAAGACAGCATTTGCCCTAAATATCGCCACGCATGCTGCACAAAGTACTAAAAAAGCAATTGCAGTATTCAACTTAGAAATGTCAGCAGAACAATTGGTTAATCGTATGATTAGTGCTTTAGGTGGTATTGAAGGTAAGAAATTAACTAATGGTCAGCTTGGACAAAATGATTGGAAAAAATATAATGAAGCTGTAAGTCAGCTTGCTGATACAAATATTTACATTGAAGATAATTCTGGTATAACTGTAAATGACATACGAGCTAAATGTCGTAGACTTGCAACTAAAAAAGAAGGGCTTGGCTTAATTATTATCGATTACTTGCAGTTACTTACAATGGGTGGCAGAAGACCAGAATCTAGACAACAGGAAGTTTCAGATATATCAAGAGCTATTAAAACTATGGCAATGGAGTTAAAAGTACCCGTTATTGCTTTAGCCCAGCTTTCACGTAATGCTGAAAAAAGAGAAAATAATGAACCAATGCTTGCCGATTTAAGAGAATCAGGTTCAATAGAACAAGATGCTGATATAGTTATGTTTATAAATCGTAAAGATTATTATAAAGCTAAGACCGAGCTTGGTAAGTCAGAAAATGTTGAAACAGATATTATAATTGCAAAACACAGAAAAGGTGGTACTGGAAAATTTACAGTTTTATTTGAGCCAACAATGATGAATTTCAAAAACTATATGGTTTTAGAAAAAGAAGGAGAATATTAATGAGTAAAAAGACACAAATTCTATGTATATTAACGACAATGATATTTGGAGTTGCAATGTTTATTGCTACTTCTTATAAAACTAGTTATGCTGATGAGGTAGAAGGGGTTTATCAGGTTTATCTAAATGGTGAAAAAATAGGTATGATTGATAGTCAAGATGAACTTTACGCACTTATTAATGAAGAACAATCAAGTATTAAAGATGAATATAATGTTGATCAGGTTTACCCACCGAAAGGGTTTTCAATAACAAAACTGAATACATATAATTCGAGTGTTTCGAGTGTTACAGATATATATGATAAAATTAAAGAATCTAAAAGTTTTACAATAAAAGGTTATACTATTACTGTAAGTGATAAAGATGATAATGGGGAAGCAAAGGTATTATTTAAAATAAACGTTTTAGATGAAAAAGTTTTTGAGGATGCTATTAAGAAAGTTATTTTGTCATTTATTCCTGAAGATGAGTATTTAGCCTATATAAATAATGAGCAAAAGGAAATTGTGGATGTGGGAGAAAGAATTGAAAATATTTATTTTCAAGAGAATATTTCAATTAAGGAATCTTATATAAGTACTGATGAAAAAATATTTACTGATGTAGACAGCTTGAGTAAATATTTGTTATTTGGTACTGATAGTAAAGAGTCAGAATACACTGTTAAAGTCGGTGATACCATTTCTAGTATTGCTGAGGCTAATGAATTAAATGTATCAGAATTTTTGGTTGCTAATCCGAAATATAAGAGTGAAAATGATTTACTAGCTGTAGGTGATAAGGTTATTATTTCGCTAATTAATCCAATGTTACAATTAGTTTATGATAAATATATTGTTAAGGATGTTGAAGAAAAATATTCAACTGAAACTAAATATGATTATTCTAAAGATACTAGTTATCGTTTAGTACAAACAAAGGGTGTTAATGGTATTCGTCGTGTTGCATCGCGTACTCAAGTTATAAATGGTGATGCTAGTCAACAGGTTGTAATTGATAAAGATAATACTTATATGGTAAGAGAAACTGTTAATGAAGTTATTGTTAAAGGTAAAAAATCAACTACTAGTAGCAGTTGGGGTAATTATGTTGATGATGGTACGGAATATGCTTGGCCAACATTAAAACCTTATATTATTACATCTGGATTTGGTACTCGTTACTTATTTAATCGTACTAGCCATGATGGTTTGGATATTTCTGGTACTGGTTATGGTTCACCAATTTTTGCTATTGCTAGTGGTACAGTTATATGGGCTGGCCGTGGTGGTTATGGTGGTTCAAGTATTGGTATAAATGTTGTTATTCAACATCCAAATGGTTATTGTTCTATCTATGGACATATGTCAGCTGTATATGTTTCTAAGGGCCAACAAGTAAGTCGTGCTCAAAAAGTTGGAGCCATGGGTAAAACTGGTTTAGTTACTGGTACTCACTTACATTTAGGCTTCTGGACTGGTTTACCTTATCAAAAAGGTAGTAAAGCAATAAATCCTATCACATTGTATAAGTAATGAGAATTTGTGTATTAGCTAGTGGTTCTAAAGGTAATTCTACTTATGTAGAAACAAATAATCATAAAATCTTATTTGATATGGGAACAAATGTTAAATATATTAAAGAACGCTTAGAAGAATTAAGCGTTTCTTTAAATGATATTGATACAATAATAATATCGCATATTCATAGTGACCATATTGGTGCTTTAGAAAATTATATAAAAAAGTATAGTGGAAATGTTTATATGACAATGGGAATGATAGGTGAATTGGATAGTAATAATCCAATAAATAAATATGAACATTTAGTGATTTTTGATGATGATATATATTTAGATAATATTAGAATTGAAGTAATAAAAACAAGTCATGATACTAAAGATTCTAAAGGCTATATTTTATATGAAGAAAATAATAGTGTTGTTTATTTAACAGATACTGGCTACTTGAATCAAAAATATTTTTCTAAATTAAGAAATAAAACTGTTTATTTATTTGAAAGTAATCATGATGTTGAAATGCTTCTTAATGGAAAATATCCGCCTTGGCTAAAAGATAGAGTCGTAGGACCTTACGGTCACTTATCTAATAAAGATGCTAGTATTTATTTAGCTAAATTAATTGGAGAAGACACCAAAAAAGTTGTTTTACTCCATTTATCACATGAAAATAATACTGAAGAAAAAGCTATGGATACAATCAAAAGTATTTTCTTGGAATATGGGGTAGATTTTGATAATATTAGTTGTGCTAAGCAAAATGAGAAATCGGAGATAATAGAGTTATGATAAAGTTAATTTGTGTTGGTAAAATTAAGGAAAAATATTTAAGTGAATTAATTCTGGATTATAGCAAAAGAATTAATAAATATCATAAATTTAATATTATTGAAGTTAAAGATAATAACATTGAAGATGAAGGCAAAGAAATAGTAAGAAATATTGGAAAGAATGAATATGTTATTGCCTTAGCGATAGAGGGTAAACAAATGAATTCGTTAGAATTTGCTAATTTTGTAAGAGATACTTTTAATCATTACGCATGTATAACATTTATAATTGGCGGTTCTGATGGAATTTTAGAAAGTATAAAGAGCAATGCTAATATGTGTCTATCTTTTTCGAAAATGACAATGCCACATGGTTTATTTAGAGGAATCTTGCTAGAACAGATATATCGTTCTTTTAAAATAAATAATAATGAAACATACCATAAATAAATAAAAAAATTACTGAAAATAAAGACAGTAGTTTTTTTATTTGATAAAATAGTGTATGTAGAAAGAAGTGAAATTATGATAGGAAATGATTGGGATAACGAACTTAAGGTTATTTGGAATAGTCCAAATTTTAATAAATTTTATCAAAACGTCTTAAAGCTTTATGATAAAGAACCCATTTTTCCACCAAAAAAAGATATATTTAATGCTTTAAAATTGACTCCATATAAAGATGTTAAAGTAGTAATTGTAGGTCAGGATCCTTATCATGGTGAAGGCGAAGCGATGGGATTATCCTTTTCTGTTCACAAAGACATTAAGATACCACCATCTCTTAAAAATATATATCAAGAATTATACGATGATTTGGGAATAACACCTCATGGTGATGGCGATTTAACAAAATGGGCTAAAGAAGGAGTTCTGCTATTAAATAGTGTTTTGACTGTAAAAAAAGATAGCCCAGCATCACATAAAAATTTAGGCTGGGAGCTAATGACTGATTATATTATAAAAAAGGTAAATGCTAAAACGACACCTGTTGTCTTTATTTTATGGGGAAATTTTGCTAAATCTAAAGCTCAATATATTACTAATCCAATTCATTTAATAATTAGTAGTCCACATCCATCACCTTTTTCATGTCGTAGTGGTTTTTTTGGAAGTCGTCCTTTTTCTAGGACTAATGAATTTTTGAAAAAAAATAATCTCCAACCTATTGATTGGCGATTATAACTTGAAATCATCAATAATATCATCATTCATATCTTTATTATCAAAAAAATTACGAACAGTGATATTGTGAAATTTAGCAATTAAATTAGAAGGAAATTTACGAACTAATTCGTTGGACTTAGAAGTGTATTTATTATAGTATTTCTTGGCAGCATTTATTCTTTCATCCATAACTCTGATATCATTTAAAAGTTCACGATAATCCTTTATTTCTTCTAATTCTGGGAAATCATCTTGAATTTTATTAATAAGAAGAACAGTATCAACTAGTTTTCTTTCCAATTGAAAATTAGAAATACTTTCTTTTTTTAAATCATTTAAATCTTTAAAATTAATTTTTGTTTCTTTAATATTAGTTTTTATTAAAGATTCCAATTTAAGAAGGATATCATATTTAGAACGCAATGCTTCATCTATCATACTTTCAGCTTCATCAATTTTAACTTTACAGTCTTGAAGAGCATTATAATAAATAATATATGTAATCGTTCCAATACCTGAAATTATCAAAAGTATTAAGATAGCATAGATAAAAGCCATAATTTACACCTCATATTCTATACGAATAGTATAACACACAGTGACTTGCTAGTAAATAAATTATGTGCTATTGTAAAATTGGTGATATTTATGAATATAAAGAAAATTGTAGTTGGACAACTAGAAGAAAATTGTTATATCTTGGAAAAAGATGGTAAATATTTAGTGATTGATCCTGGAGATGAATTTAAAAAAATAGATGCTGAAATAAAGGGAGAATTAGAAGAAATATTGGTTACTCATAATCATTTTGATCATATTGGAGCATTAAAAGAACTGGAAGAAAAGTATGGACTGAAAGCTAACGACTATAAAAGAAATACTTTTAAATATGAAGTTATTGAAACACCTGGACATACTAGCGATTCTAAAACATTTTATTTTCCAGATGAAAATGTAATGTTTACTGGCGATTTTCTTTTTTATAATTCTATTGGTAGAATGGATTTACCTACTGGTAGTCAGGAAAAGATGCAACAATCCTTAGAAAAAATAAGCAAATATCCTTTAGATACAAAAATTTATCCTGGACATTTTTATTCTGGTGTGTTAAAAATGAGCTTAGAAATAGTAAAGAACTTCTTTTTTTAGAAGTTCTTTTCAGAATAACTGTGACTGTAATTGATTTTTTCATCGAAAGTTACATAATTAAGATAAATCATTAAAATTAAATCCCATTCACCCGTATTTGGGTTACTAATAATTAAATGATCTCTTCCTGCTTCTTCAATACGGCCTGCAAATATTTTGTTTCGCCATTCTGTGGAGTCTGGAAAACTAACGTAAGCTTTGACCATTTTTCCTTTATTTAGTCGTAAAATGTTTTCTATATAACTTTGTTCCATAGGAAGAGATGTTCCTATATTATAATCTTGATTAAAGTTATTAATTGGGTTGGGAGTATTTGCAGAATTAGGATTATTAATCATTCCTTGATTATTGGCATGATTCATATTAACATCATAATTATTTTGATTTGTTGGAAATGTTGGATTTTGATAGTATGTACCATTCATTTATAAATTCACCTCATTAACTATATGCAAAAGATAAAAATTATAGTATTATTATGGTAGGAGTAAGGTATTTATGAAAAGAATAGTGGGGAACTTAACTAATAAAGATAATTTGAAGAGATTATTTGTTTTTTTAATAGGATTATTTATCTTGGCAATTAATTATAATTTGTTTATTTTAACTAATGGATTTAATATTGGGGGCATGACTGGTATAGCTACAATGCTTAACTTTTTGTGTGGCATAAAGCCTTCTTATTTTATATTTATTAGTAGTATTTTTCTGATAATTTTATCTTATTTTACTTTAGATAAAGATACTACTTATAATAGTGTTATTGGTGCTATTCTTTATCCAGTATTAATTGATTTTGTAAAACCTTTCTGTGATTTAATTGCTCCCAATTTATCTTTTTCTAATATTGTAATTACAATTATAATTGCTGGAACATTGCTAGGAATTGGCAATGGTTTAATATATAAAAGTGGTTTTACGGTTGGTGGTAGTGATATTATTATGAAAATAATTCATAAGTATCAACATCTAACCGAAGGTAAATCACAATTTTTAATGAATACAGTTATAGTTTTACTGGGAATTTTAGTTTTTGGTATACCAAGTGCTATTTATTCATTAATTTTATTGTTAATTTCAACTAAGATAGTTGATAAAATAATTATTGGTATTTCAACTAGTAAAATGTTTTTAATATCAAGTAAGAAATATCAAAAAATAAAAGAATATGTAATTAATGATATGAAAACTGGAGTAACTATTTTAGATACTACAGGTGGATTTCTGTTTGAAAAAGGCAAAATGCTGCAAGTAGTGGTTCCAACAAGATCTTATAATGCATTTAAAGAAAAAATTTTAGAAATAGATTCTAATGCATTTATTATAGTAAGTGACTGTTATGAGGTAACAGGCGGAAAAAAAGAAAAGAAAAAATTAATTTTTTAGTTGAGGAAGCATTATGATTAAGAAAATTTTAAAATACATAATGACAATTATGATTTTAGGGTGTATTGTTGGTTTGGTTAGTTATAAATGTGTAAATCTTTATATAGAAAGAACATATGGAAGTGTTAAAGCTGATGCTTTGACAAAAAATGATTTTTTTAAAGAAAATAAAGAATTACTTAGTAAGAATAAAGAACCAATTGAATATGTTTATGATAATAATTTTAAAGTAGATGAAGTAAATATAGAAAAAGTAGAAAAATTAGATCTTAATTCTTATACTTATATAAAAAATGAAATAACTACTTTAAATACAGATTATGAGATGGCTAGTGGGATTAAAGATTTGTTATATCAAACAATAAATTCTTATAAAGGTAATTCATCTGTTTATATAATAGATTTAGCAAGTGGAATGTCAATTGGATATAATGTTGATAATATTTACCAAACTGCCAGTGTTATTAAGGCTGCTTACTGTCTTTATTTATATAAGCAAGTAAGCTTAGGGCAAATAGACTTAGATGAAAAGTTAGAGTATACATATACATATTATAATGATGGTACAGGTCTTGTTAAAGAAAGTCCAGTAGGAACGTTGTATACTGTTAGAGATTTAATAAAATATACTATTGTTAATAGTGATAATATAGCTTATAAAATGTTACATGCTAGGTTTGGGGTAAGTGGATATAATGCTATGCTTGATGAGTTAGGTATAAAAAGGTTACATTTGTCTTTATATAATCCATGGGGACTTACTGATTTAAGAAGTATGGCTATAATATGGCAAGAGATATATCATTTTGGCAAAGAAAATATTTGGGGTGAAGAATATTTAAATCTGCTTTCTAATAATGTTTTTAATTATTTTAAAAATACAATTCCTAATATTAGTAGTGCTACTAAAGAAGGATTTACTAATGATGTTACAATATCTTCAGGAATTTTATTTGGCTATCATCCAATGTTAGTCTTGGCAAGTGCTAATGTAAGTTATGATGATACACCGTATCGTCAAGTTAAAAGATTGTTGCCAGTTATTAATTTAATTATAAATGATTATACAAAGTATTTAGTTGATGAAAGTAATACTAATTAGGTATTATTCTTTTATTTTTTTTGAAATTATGTTACACTGATTATGGTAAGGTGGTTGAAGTGAAATTTATTGAAGTAAAAAATTGTTCAAAAGTATATAAGAATGGTGTTACAGCCTTAGCAAATGTTAATTTAAGTATCAAAAAAGGGGAATTTGTTTTTATAATTGGTCCAACCGCATCAGGAAAGTCAACTTTGATTAAAATGCTTTATCGAGAAGAACGTCCATCTTCAGGAGAAGTATATGTAGGTGGTGTTAATGTTAGTAAATTAAGAAATGGTAAAGTTTATAAGTTACGTCGTAAATTAGGGGTTGTATTTCAAGATTTTAAATTATTACCAAAATTAACTGTTTATGAAAATGTCGCTTTTCCGTTGGAAACGCAAGGTTTTAAAGATAGTGAAATAAAGCCAAAGGTAATGACGGCTCTTGAACTAGTTGGTTTAAAAGAAAAAGTAAAAAGCATGCCAAAGGAATTATCAGGTGGTGAAATGCAACGTGTTTGTATAGCAAGAGCCATTGTAAATGAGCCAAAAGTTCTAATTTGTGACGAGCCAACTGGTAATTTAGATCCAGAAACTTCAAAAGATATTATGAAAACTATAGATAGAATTAATAAAGAATTAGGAACGACAGTTGTAATGGCAACTCATGATCGTGATATTGTTGATAGAATGAAAAAAAGAGTGGTAACTATTGAAGATGGGGTAAAGGTAAGTGATGTAGAGAAAGGAGAGTATAAAGTCTATGAGGTACATGAGAATATTAATTAGAAACTTTCGAGATGGTATTAGAAGTGTATTTAGAAATTTTAGCCTTTCAATTGCATCTATTACATGTATAACAATAACACTTATTTTAGTTGCTATAGCTATTGTAATAAGTGCTAATGTTGATCATTTTACAAAGAGATTAGAAGAAACAATGACAATTGTTGTTTATTTAAAAGAAGATGTAACAGAAGAACAAAAGAATGATATTGAAGAAGAAATAAAAAAATTAAGAAATTATGATTCACTTGTTTATAAGTCAAAGGATGAATGGAAACAAGAAATGATTGATTCAAGCGAAGAATTAGGAGCGACTTTAAGTTATTTAGATACAAATCCTTTATTAGATTCTATTACAGTTAAGGTTACTGATATAAAAAGTTTATCATATGTTGCTAGTGCTATAAGAGGCATGGATGGTGTAAAGTCAGCTAAGTACGGAGAAGAAAGTGTTGATAAGTTAGTTTTTATTTTTGATATAGTAGAAAAAGCAATGATTGTAATTGTATGTGCTTTAATATTAGTTACAGCCTTTTTAATAAGTAATACTATTAAACTTACTATATTTTCAAGACGTAGTGAAATTGAAATAAAAAGATTAGTTGGTACCAGTAATTTTGCTATTAGACAACCATTTATTATTGAAGGTTTTATTTTAGGAATCATTGGCTCGTTAATTCCAATTATTATTACTATTTATGGTTATATTTTACTTTATGATCATTTTGATGGTTATTTGTTTTCCCATATTGTTGAGTTAATAAAACCAATGAATATAATATGGTTTGTATCAATAATATTAGCAATTATTGGCGGCTTGGTAGGTATGTTTGGTAGTAGCAGGGCTGTTAGAAAGTATCTAAAAATATAATGAAAAAGTTTATAAATTATAGCATAAGAATTGTTTTGTGCTTCTTATTATTAATTCCTTACTTTTTAGAACCATTTAGTGTTATGGCTGCTACTAATAATAGTAAGGCTACTACCATAGCTGGTTTAAGAAAAGAATTGGCAGCTTTAAAACAACAAAAGACTGATAAGCAAAATGAGAAAAAACAAACTCAAAGTCAAATTAATCAAAATAAACAGGCTGTAGAAAATGCTAGACAAGAACAAATACAAATAGCAAATGACGTTGTTGATGCCGAGGAAAAAATTAAGAAAAGTAATGAAGATATTGTTAAGGCTAAAGAAGATGTTGATTTAGTTTTAAAATATTATCAATTAACAAATAATCAAAATGAATATTTAGAATATATTACTGGAGCCTCTAGTCCAACTGATTTGATTATGCGAGTTGAAGCAGTATCACAATTATCTAATTATTATAAAAATAAAATAGATGATTTAGACAATCTAATAAAAGAAAATGAACAGTTAAAAATTGATTTGGCTAATAAAAATACAGAATTAGATGAGAAGATTGCAAATACGTCTAAAGCAATTTCTAAATTAAATAATCAATTAGATGAAATAAATGATATTAATGAAGATATTGACTCACAAATAAAAAATCAAGAAGCTTTAATTAATTATTATAAGACTATTTGTACAAGTGAAACTCAGTTATTAACATCGTGTACAACAGTTCAGGCTTCATCTGGCTGGTTAAAACCTGTTACCAAAGGTAAAATAAATTCACGTTGGGGTTATCGTAATCAAGTTTTAAATACTGGTACATTTCATAATGCTCATGATATTGGTGGTAATGCAGAAGGAACTCCTGCTTATGCCGCTGCTGCTGGTACGGTAGCTGCTATAACTCGTAGATCAAGTTGTGGTGGCAATATGGTTTATGTCCATGTAAATGTTTTAGGTAAAGCCTACACTATGCAATATGCTCACCTTTTATCAATAAAGGTTAATGTTGGGGATAAGGTTACTACTAATACTGTAATTGGTCTTATTGGTGGTGGTTCTACAGCGAAAGCTAACGGTGGTTATGATAGATGTACTACAGGTACCCACTTGCATTTTGGCATATCAAAAGGATATTATTTAAAAGACTATACAAAGTGGTCAAAATTTATTGCTAATTCCATTGAACCTCCTGGATATCCAAAAACTGGAGTATGGTGGTATTCTAGATAAAAAAGAAACTATATAAGATAATCGAGACATCGAAAATCAAATATAGTTTTTTTGATGTGAGCCGAAGTAAGGTATTAGAATTAGAAAAATATTGAAGTTATATTACTTTGGTTAATTAGTTGATATTAGTTATAAATGGGGTAAATTTTATGAATATAACTTGTAATTGCTCACATCGATTGGTAGAATATCATATTAGATATAGTTATTCAAAGAGCTATAATTATTAAATAATAAATATTTTGTTACCAAACTTGTAGTTTTGTATAAAAAAGATAAAGTTTAGTTTATTGGCTTGATGCCATTTATAAACTTTGGTAAAATTTATAAAAATTAAGAAAGGAAAAATTATGACTTATACGACGAGAATAAAAGATGAAATTGCTCATCTTGATAGTAATGTTGTTGAAGCAATAGCTGAGTTGTCAGCATTTATTCGTTTTGATAGTGATATTAAAGATAATGAAATCATTTTAACTATCGAAAATGCTTCCGTTGCTAGAAGAATATATACTTTAATGAAAAAGGGTTTTCAGATTCGACCTAGAATGACGGTTAGAATTCAAAATCGTTTTCGGGTTAAACAGATATATATTTTAACATATAATAATGCTAGTGAAGTATTAGAAAAATTAAATATAGTAGAAAGTAATGCGAAGGTAATGCCAGATGCTTATATGCTAGCAACCGATGAAGAGAAAATAGCCTTTTTAAGAGGACTTTTCTTAGCAACGGGAAGTGTGAGTAATCCACAAACTAGTGGTTACCATATGGAAATGAGTGTTACTACTAAAGAAGAGGCTAATTTAATTGTCCATTTATTAAAACAATTTAATATTGTTTCTAAAATATTAAAAAGAAAAACTAGATATATGATTTATGTTAAACAAGCGGAGATGATAAGTGATACTTTAAAAATGTTTGGTGCTATTAATAGCATGTTCTTTTTTGAGGATATCAGAATTTATCGCGACCATAAAAATATGGTAAATCGTTTAAATAATTGCGAAATAGCCAATCAAGAAAAGACAACTATAACTGGTCTTAAACAATTAGAGAATATAGAATATTTAAAAAAACATGATTTATTGGGACTTTTAGATGAAAGAATTCAAGATGTTATTGAGTATCGAATTAAGTATCCAGAAACATCATACCAAGAATTAGCAGAAATTGTCTCAGTAGAAAGTGGAAAAACAATAAGTAAATCTGGAATAAATCACTATTTTCGAAAGATTAAAGAATTAGTTAATCGTCATAAAGAAAAGATAGATAGAAATTAAATAAATAATTTTCTAAAGTAACTGATTATTTCAGTTTTTTTTTAATTATTTGAAAAATCATTTAAATTCTAATAACTTTTAATCTTGCTAAGAATATTATTGATTAAACTATCGATTTAATGATAAGATATAAATAGTAGAGGTAATAATATGAGTGAGTTAGTATTAGAAAAAAAGAAAAAGAAAAAAATGAATAAATGGCTTTTAATAGGTGGTTTTTTGTTAATAGCTATTGCTCTTTTATGCGTTATATTTTATACATTGATGAACAATCCTAAATATGTTATTAGACAAAGTGTAATTAGAACATTTGCACTAATTGATACAAAAGAAGAAAATCCAACTTCTACTTTACAGTTTGGAACAACAATTAAGTTAGGTGGAAATTTAGTTGATGATACACTAGCAGATGATACTTTAAATATTCGTGGCTTTATTGATGGTGATAATGATAAAACTCAAATATCAGGTAGTGTGACTGAAGATGGTAAAAAGATTTTAAGTGGTAGTACTCTTAATGATAAGGGGAGTAACTATATAGCTAGTGATAATTTGTTCGATAATGTTTATAATCTTGATAATTATGATTGTACTGGCAAAGACAATTTGATTTGTAATTTTATTAAAGTAGAAGATAATTCAAATGATATTAATATTGATGTAAAAAACGTATCACTAGGTAAGGCTGTAGACAGTTTAAAAAATGCAGTTTTAGATAGTATTAGTAATGATAATGTTTTTAGAAATAAAGGAACTTCTAAAGATGAATTTGCTAAGTATAATAAATATACTTATAAATTAGATAAAGATACAGTTAGTAAAATATATAATAACTTAGATGATTCAGCATACTATTTTATTTATAATTTTATGTATGTTTTTCTAGATTACAATTCGCTTAGTGAAGCTAAAAAAAGTATTGAAGAACAAATTAATAATATAAACGATACTTTAGAAATAAATATTTATACTTCTGGATTATTAAATAATTTTGCAGGAATTGAAATAGGAAATAGTAGTACTATCTTTAACTTTAGTTATAATAAAGAGACAAAAAAAATGAATTTTGGTTTACCTAATTCTAAATTTAGAGCTGAGAGTATTAAAAACGATGAGGGAGTTATTGTTGCTTCTCTATATTATAAAGATGTTTTATTAGGAACAATAAATCGTGAGAAAAAAGATAATGCTACTACTACGGAATGTAAGTTTAATCTTTTAGGAATGACTATAAATTTAAATATGACAAATAAGATTAATACTGATACTGATGATGATTTAGCTGGACTTTTAAATGTAAATCTTAGTTTAGATGCTTTAATTTATAATTTTGATTTTAATTTAGAACTTGATTATAATCTTTCAACTAATATAACAATTAAACCTATAGAGACAAAAGATGCCATTGATTATAATGATATGAGTCAGGAAGAAAAAGACAAGATAGATTCAGAAATGCAAAATTTTTATAAGACAAAGATTGGACAAATTTTTAGCTTTTTTGGTAAAGAAGATATTTTAGAAGATAATATTATAAGTGATACTTTCTAATATATAACTAATAAAATTAATTAAGGAACTTTAAATTTACTGGTGATTGTAAGTTAAAGTTCTTTTTTAGTTTTTAGTAATAATTTGTCTTTAAAGAAATGGTTCTAATCTTATTAAAAAATTAATAAAATTTAAAAGACTTTTAAAAAGTTTTTTGATATAATCGAAGAGAGAATAGAAGGATGTATATGAATAATAAAGTTAGAATTACTTATAATGATGGTAAACAAATAGATGTTTTAAAAAATACTAAAATAGTTGATGTGGTTGCCAAGTTGCCAAATAGCCTGCAAAAGAAAATAGTGGGAGCTAAAATAGATAATACGATAGTAAATTTTGATACTAAATTAAAAAGAGATTGTACAATTAATTTTGTTGATAGTAATGATTTGGCTGGTTATAAAATGTATCAAGCTGGTTTGAAATTTGTCTTTTTAGCTTCAATGTATGATATTTATGGGAAGAAAGTTGATATAAGTTTTGACCATTCAATTATGCGTGGTATGCATATTACTATTAATGATTTGAAAATTACTAATAAAGAAATTATTAAAATTAAAGAAAGAATGGCTAAAATTATTAGTAGTAATTTAAGGATTGTTAAGATGAATGTTCTTAGCAAAGAAATGGTAGAATTTTATAAAAAAGAAGGTAAGGTTCCTAATTATCATAATGTTTTAAATATTGATGATGAGTTAGTTACAATATATAAGTTAGAAGATTATTTTGATTATTTTTATGTTGAAATGCCTTATAGTACAGGTTGTCTAAATCGTTTTGATTTAGTTGCCTTAAATGATTCTGAAATTGTTTTATTATTTCCAACACCTAGAAGCCAAGATGAAGTGCCTTCTTATGTTCATTATGAAAAAGTTATTGAGTGTTTTAAAAGCGAAAAAGAATGGCTATATAGGTGCAATATCCCATATGTTTATCAAGTTAATAAAGTAGTAGCTAGTGGTAAAATTAAAGATTTGATTAGATTAAGTGAAATTAATTATGATAATAAAATTCATGAGGTTGCTAATAAAATTCTAGAAAAAAATAGCAAATTTGTAATGATTGCTGGTCCTTCTAGCAGTGGTAAAACAACAACTTGTAAAAAATTATCATTAGATTTACAAGCAAGGGGAATTAAGACTTTAACTATTAGTGTAGATGATTATTTTAAGAATAGAGTTGATACTCCTAAATTACCAGACGGAAAATATGATTTTGAAAGTGTAGCATCAATCGATGTAGAATTATTAAATAACGATATTAATTCTTTATTATCTGGAAAAGAGGTTGAGCTTCCGACTTATAATTTTGTTTCTGGAGTTCGTGAATATGTAAATGGTACAACTAAAATAGATGATAATTATATTATATTAATGGAAGGGTTGCATTGTTTAAATGATGAATTAACACCATATATTAATAGTGATATTAAGTTTAAAATATATCTAAGTCCATTTATGCCACTAAATTTAGATAGCAATAATTATATTAGTACGACTGATTTAAGATTAATAAGAAGAATGATAAGAGATAATCGGACTAGAGGTAATGATGTTAGTAAAACAATTTGTTCATGGCAAGATGTACGTAGCGGTGAGGAAAAGTATATTTTCCCATATATTAATACCAGTGATGTCATTATTAATACTTCGTTAGTTTATGAATTAGGAGTTTTAAAGGTGTTTGCTGAACCTCTTTTATATTCAGTTGGTACTGATTCTTTATATTATGAAGAAGCACGTCGTCTTATTAACTTCTTAAAGAATTATTATCCAATTTCAAGTGAGTATATTGCTGATGATTGTGTTTTAAGGGAATTTATTGGTGGTTCTTGTTTTGAAAAGTGATGGTGGCTAAATAAGGTATATATAATAAGGAAAATGTCTTATAAACTTACTATGTTATATAGATAAGCATATTAAAGCTTCTAATGAGTTTTTACAAAAATAATTTAATGATTGATGGATAAAATATATAATATGGTAAGTGAAATTAATATAAATATGATAATTATAAAATAATAAATAAAATTTATAAAAAGTTATAGAAAAGAAAGGGTTATAGAAATGAAAAAAATAGCAATTAATGGATTTGGGAGAATTGGACGTTTAGCATTTAGGGAGATGATTACGAGTAAAGATTTGGATGTTGTGGCAATTAATGATTTAGCAACAGCAGAAGAATTAGCATATCTTTTAAAATATGATACTAATCATCGTAGTTTTCATGAAGAGCAAATTGGTTTTGAAAACGATTGCTTGGTAATTGCAGGAGTAAAAAGAATAAAAGTATATAGTGAGAAGGATCCTATTAATTTACCTTGGAAAAAATTACAAATTGATGCGGTTCTTGAATGTAGTGGGCATTTTACTAAATATGAGGATGCATATAAACATATTGAAGCTGGTGCTAAAAAAGTAGTTATATCAGCTCCAGGTAAGGGCGATATGAAGACTATTGTTTATAATGTTAACCATGAAATTTTGGATGGTTCTGAACAAATTATTTCGGCAGCTTCTTGTACAACAAATTGTATGGCACCAGTAGTATCGGTAATTGAAAAAAATATTGGTATAAAGGGTGGTGCTATGAGTACAATTCATGCCTATACAAATGATCAAGCTACTCTTGATATAACACATAATAAAGGTATTTATGCTAGACGTGGTAGAGCTTGTGCTGCTAATATTGTTCCTGCATCGACTGGAGCAGCTAGTGCAATTGGTAAAGTTATTCCTTCTTTAGATGGTAAAATTGTTGGTAAAGCATTTAGAGTTCCTGTACCAGATGGTTCAATGATTGATTTAACTTTAGAATTAGCAAAAAATGTTACTAAGGATGAATTAAATAATTTATTTATTACTAATCAAAATGCAACTTTAAAAGTATCTAATGATCCAATTGTTTCAAGTGATTGTATTGGTAAGAAATGTGGTGCAATAGTCGATTTACTTTCAACTGATGTTATTAGCTTTGGGGATACTTGTTTAGCAAAAGTTGTAGCTTGGTATGATAATGAAATGGGTTATACTCATCAAATGATATCTACTTTAAGATATTTATTAAATTTAGAAAAATAAAAGTTTGATTATAAGATATAATTATATAATCTTATGAATTTAAATTATATATAATTTAATACAAATTAATATGAAAGTGTGATAATTAATTATTAGAAAGTAATTATTATTATGCTTTTTTTAAATTCCATAAAATTACAGTATTTTTACAGTTTTTTTAAAAGAAATTTGATATAATAAAAAAGTAATTAATAATAAAAGATTAATTCTTAAGAAAGGTTTAACTAGTTATAATTTATGAATAATAATAGAAGTAATACAAGAATGATTGCAATAGCAGATGATTTTGTTCTTAACGAAGAATGGAGTAAAGAAATAGATAAAGCTAGTTCTCCGCATTTAGAAATGTTAAAAAGATTTATTGAATCATTAAATAAGAATCGTGTTGTTGATTGTGATATAAAGACCAATAATGTGATGATTGGAAGCATTAGTTTAGCAAGGGCTATTAAAGGAATAGTCATTCAGGTTGTGCCAAGTGGGGATGATGACATATCGCTAGTAATATATTATGATGAAAATGGATTAAGCCGTGGTGTTTATGAGAATATGAAATTGGTATATTCTAATTTGGTTACTGGCATAAGAAACGATGCTATTGATAAAAATTATGATGCTCAAAATATTGGTGGGGTTTTAGCATTATTAAAGTATGATTTTTCTGATTCTGATAATTTTGAAAGAGATGATACCCAAGCTAGTTTATCTTTTGAAGAAATAGCTTCACATTTACCATATAATTTTGTTAATGAAAGGAGAGCTTAATATGAAGTGTTTGTTACAAGAAACTGATGTTTTAAACAAAAGAGTAATTGTTCGTTGTGATTTTAATGTTCCAGTTAAGGATGGACATATTTTAGATGATACAAAGATAAAAGCATCTTTAGAAACTATTAATTATTTAATTGATAAAAATTGTAAGATAATTTTACTTTCACATTTTGGAAAAGTAAAAACTGAAGAAGATAAAAAGAAATATAGTCTAAGAATAGTTGCAGAACGTCTAAATGAGCTTGTTAGTAGTAATGTTATTTTTTCACCAGAAACTAGAAGCAGTTTTTTAGAAATAAAAGCAACTGAGTTGCAGCCTAAAGAGATATTATTAGTAGAAAATACGCGATTTGAAGATGTTCCTAATGGCTTTGAAAGCAATAATGATCCTCAGCTAGCTGCATACTTTGCTTCTTTAGGAGATGTTTTTGTTTTAGATGCTTTTGCTAGTAGTCATCGTATGCATGCCTCAACTAGTGGTATTACTAAGTTTATTCCAAGCTGTCTTGGTTTTTGTGTGCAAAAGGAAATGGAAATGCTTAATAAATATGTTCTAAATCCAGAAGCTCCTTTTACTATTATTATGGGTGGAGCAAAGATTACTGATAAATTGCCACTTATTGAAAAATTATTACCTAAATGTAATCATATGTTATTAACTGGTGGACTTGCTAATAGTTGTTTAAAGTCTTTAGGACTTAATGTTGGTGAGTCTTTAACTAGTGATGATGCTGAAACATTAACAAGAGTAAAAGAAATGTTAAAGGAATATAATAAAAAAATAGTTTTACCATTTGATGCTATTGTTGGCAAAAAGTATGATGACAATTATGTAGTTTCTAAAGATATTAACAAACTTGCAAATGATGAGATAATTGGCGATATAGGTCCTAAGACTTTAAAAGTTTATAAAAAAATTATTGATGAATCTAAAACAATATTTATGAATGGTACAGCGGGCATTTATGAGGAAGCCAAATTTAGTAATGGTACTTTAGAATTATTAAATATTGTTACTTCTAGTTCTGCCAAGACGATTGCTGGTGGTGGGGACTGTATTGGAGCTATTGACAAGTTTAATATGGCTGATAAATTTACTTATATTTCAACTGGTGGTGGTGCTACGTTAGAATATATTATTAATGAAACTTTACCAGCTATTGCTACAATTAGTGATAAAGAAGAAGTGCTGTAAAAAAGTTTATTCATTAAAGAAAAGTAAAATGTGATCTTATTCGACAAATGTTGTCAAAATATAGTGTGGCGTTTTGAAATATTTATATTTATAATGGAATTATGTAGTACGAAAAGGGAGAAAATATGATAAATATACTTATGATAGATGAAGTATCTAGTATTAAGGGTTTTTCTGAATTTTTAAATTCTAAAAGTAGTACACAAGTTAATATAAAGTATAAATGTAGTGATGGCTTAGAAGGATTAGAAATGATAAAGCAGCATCAAGATGATATAGATTGTATCATTTTATCCTTAGTTTTACCATCATTAGACGGGGTTGGCATTTTAAAATATTTAAAAAAAGAAAATATTAATAAAAGAGTAATTCTTTATACGTATAATACTAATTTAGATTTATTAAAGTTACTTGGAGAGTATAATATTTTATTTGTTTTATATAAAGGAATGGATTTAGGTTTACTAGAAGATAGAATTATTGATGTTGGAACTTTGAAGAAAAAAGAAGAAGTAGAAGATAAAAAGCCAATGCAAGAAATGACTAAAGAGATTTCTAGACTTTTGCATGATCTTGGTATGCCTAGTCATATTAAAGGATACCAATACATAAGAGATTCTATTGAACTTATGTATAATAATCCAAATGTTTTAGGAGGAATTACTAAAGAAGTATATCCTTTTATTGCTGATAAGTATAACACCACTCCTTCTAGAGTAGAAAGAGCTATTAGACATGCTATTGAGGTAAGTTGGACGAGAGGCGATTATGACTTGATGGAGGAAATATTTGGTCATTCTGTCGATTTTGATAGGGCAAAACCGACTAATTCAGAATTTCTGGCTACTATTGCTGATAAATTAAGTATTGAAGCTAAAAGTAATGGTAGTATTTAAATTATTAACTATCACTTTAAATAATTTTATTTGGTGATAGTTTTTTCTTAAGATATGGGGAATGTTGATTATTAAAAATTAGCTGTTATAAATGAAGTTTAAAAAAATTAAAAATAGGCAATATTTCAAATAAAGATAATATTTAAAAAAATTACAGTTTAAAAAATGATGGTAAGAAAAAATATAAATGCTATAAAAGTAATAGTAAAAATAAGAATAAATCTTGAAAATGGTAGGAGATTTGTGATAATATTTGATTGCTAATATAAGAAAAGAGATTGGTATGAAAATGTATAATTTTTAAGTTTTAGTACCAATATTTATTAGGAGTGATTTCAATGAAAAAAGTATTAACAATAATTTTAGATGGTTTTGGACTTCGTAATGCGGTTCATGGCAATGCTGTAAAGCTAGCTAAAATGCCAAATTTTAAGAAGTTATGGAATGAGTATCCTCATAGTCAGTTGCTTGCTAGTGAAAGAGCTGTTGGCTTAGAAAAGGGTCAAATGGGTAATAGTGAAGTAGGACATACTACTATTGGGGCTGGTCGTTTGATTAAACAAAATTTTATGGAAATAACTGATTGGTTTAGTAAAAAAGAAATTTTAAAAAATGAAAATTTCTTAAAAATGGTTGAATATGCTAAAGAAAATGATAAACCAATTCATATGTTAGGTTTGCTATCTGACGGTGGAATTCACTCACATATCAAGTTTAATATGTGGATGCTTGATTACTTACATCAAATGGGAATTGAAAAAGTTTATGTTCATGCTATTACTGATGGTCGTGATACAGGAACAATGACTAGTGGTGGCTATATTGATGAGATCAATGCTAAATTAAAAGAATATGGCTATAATGAGGTAGCTAGTGTTTGTGGCAGATATTATGCTATGGATAGAGATAAGAAGTGGGATAGAACTAAATTATATAGTGACATGCTTACAATGGGGACAGGTGCTAAAGTTAAAAATTTAAAAGAATCAATTAACTTTTGCTATCAAAAGAATGTTACTGATGAATTTTTACCACCAATCATTATGGAAGGCACACCTAAGATAAATGATGGGGATGTCGTTTTATGGATGAATTATCGTCCTGATCGTGCAAAACAAATATTACAAGTACTAACGGATAATAATTTCAAAGAGTATGAAACAATTAAATATAAAGATTTACAAGTATTTACAATTTATCCAATCGAAGAAGCTAAAAAATCATATCATTTCTTAGATACTCCAGATATTGAAAACAGTTTAGGTGTATATTTAGCTCAATTGGGTTTATCACAAGCTCGTATTGCTGAAACAGAAAAGTATGCCCATGTTACTTATTTCTTTGACGGTGGCAAGGAATATAAATTAGATAAATGCGATCGTTATTTAGTACCTAGTCCAAAGGTTGCTACTTATGATTTAAAACCAGAGATGAGTTGTAAAGAAGTAACTAAAAAATGCTTAGAATGTTTAGATAAAGATTATGATTTTATTTTAGTTAATTTTGCTAACCCTGATATGGTTGGACATACTGGTAATTTAGATGCTACTATTGAGGCTTTAGAAGTGATTGACTATTGTTTAGGCAGTATTGTTAGCAAGGCTAAAGAAAATGATTATACTTTATTTATAATGGCTGACCATGGTAATTGTGATTATATGTTAGATGATAATGATAATGTTATAACTACTCATTCATTATATCCAGTTCCTTTTATTGTTACAGATATGTCTGTTAAGTTAAAAAATGGTGATTTAACAATGGTGGCTCCAACTATTCTTAAGTATATGGATATTGCATGTCCTCCGGAAATGAAAGATACTGATATTTTATTTGTTAATGATAATGAGACTAAAGAAAATTAGAATGTGTTAAATAAATAAAATTAAAATAAATTTTAAGCATATAAATTAGATTTATAACTTGCTTTTCTGTTATGGTTCCTATTGTTTGATAGGAACTTTTTTAGATGAAACTTTGGATTGAATTTTCAATTTTTATTCTTATTCCATAATATAAATATTAATGTTATAAGTGATGTTTAAAAAAGAAAATATTTCCATTGATAGAAACAATTTTATATGAAAAAAATTGGCAAAAAAAATTGTAGGAATATGAAAAAAATGCTTGATTTATAGGTGTAATGTATGGTATTATTTTGATTGTATGACTGCAGGGATGTGTGAGGTTGCTGATACACTAGGCAAGGTTGATTGATATAAATTAATTAAAAATGCCAATATCAGGTAATTCATTACGGAGCAAGTCTATACTAGATATAGGCGAAGGGAGGACATATAATGTCAAAAATACGCATTAATCTTAAAGCATATGATCATAGAAGTATTGATTTAGCTGCTGGCAAGATTGTAGATGTTGTAAAAAGAACTGGGGGAACTATTTCTGGTCCAATTCCTCTTCCTACTGAAATCGAAAAGGTTACAGTATTAAGAGCTGTACATAAGTACAAAGATGCACGTGAACAATTCGAATCACGTACTCATAAGAGACTAATCGAAGTAAAAGAACCTAGTAAAGAAACTATTGAAGCTCTAAGTCGTTTAGACTTACCGAGTGGAGTTGCAATTAGTATTAAACAATTATAATAAATAATGGAGGAAAAATTATGAAAGGAATCTTAGGACGTAAGGTTGGAATGACTGAAGTCTTCACTAAAGAAGGTAAAGTAATTCCTGTCACAGTAATTGAAGTTGAAAAAAATACTGTTATGCAAGTTAAGACTGTTGAAAATGACGGTTATAATGCAATTCAATTAGGCGTATGTGACAAAAAAGAAAAGAACGCCACTAAAGCTAGTATTGGTCATGCTAAAAAGGCTAATACAAATCCTAAGCGCTTCTTAAAAGAAATAAGAGATTATGAAGGCTCTTATAACTTAGGGGATACAATAGATGCTTCCTTATTTGCTGCTGGTGAAGTAGTAGATGTTACAGGAACAAGCAAAGGTCACGGAACACAAGGTGTTATTAAACGTCATGGCCAAAAGAGTGGTCCATCTGCACACGGATCACGTTATCATAGAAGACCAGGTTCAATGGGTACTATGAGACCAATGAGAGTATTACCAGGTAAGGCTTTACCAGGACATATGGGTTGTGAAACTGTTACTATTCAAAATTTAGTAGTTGTTGAAGCAAATCCAGCTGAAAACTATATTTTAGTTAGTGGTAATGTTCCAGGTGCAAAACAATCTTTAGTTTTAATTAAATCTGCTGCTAAAAATGAAAGAAAAGCAGAAAATAATGAATTAGTTTCATACGAAACAGTTGTTGATAGCGTTGCTAACGATGACACTGAAGCTAAAGAAGAAAACCAAGAAAATTAATTTTCTAGAAAGGTGATTAATCTATGGCAAAAGTTGAAGTAAAGAATTTAAAAAATGAAAAAACTAAAGATTTAACATTAAATGCCAAAGTATTTGGCATTGAGGTAAATGAAGTTGTTTTGAAAAAAGCAATCGATTTACAATTAGCTGCTACTAGACAAGGAACTGCAAAAACTAAGACAGTTGCTGAAGTATCTGGTGGTGGAAGAAAACCTTGGAGACAAAAAGGTACTGGACGTGCTCGTCAAGGTAGTATTCGCGCTACACAATGGCGTGGTGGTGGAATCGCTGGTGGGGTAGTTCCTCGTGATTACACATTTAAAATGAATAAAAAAGAAAGAAGCTTAGCTCTTAAGAGTGCTTTAACTGATAAAGTTAATAATAAAGAATTAATTGTTGTTGACTCTTTAGCAATCGCTGATAGCAAAACTAAGACAGTTAAAGAATTAATTAAGACTTTAGGCTTAGACGGCAAAGTGTTATTTGTAACTGCTGATGAAGCTGCTAATCTATATTTAGCAACAAGAAATCTTGGTTATGTTTATACACTTATGAGCGATGAAATTAACTGCTATGATTTAGTAAATGCTGATTATGTAGTTGTTGAAGAAGCTGCTGTTAAGATGATAGAGGAGGCACTTAAATAATGAAAGATTATACTGATGTAATTATTGCACCTGTTATAACTGAAAAATCTATGTATGCTAAAAATAATGGTGTATATACATTTAAAGTTAGTAAAAGTGCTAACAAAATCCAAATTAAAAATGCTATTGAAAAATATTTCGGCGTTAAGGTTGCAAGCGTTAATACTGTAAATACTAAAGCAAAAAGTAAAAGAGTAGGTCGTTATACAGGTAAAACTAAGACTTACAAGAAAGCTATCGTTACATTAAAAGATGGCGAAAAGATAGAATATTAGGATAGGAGCTGATATTATGCCAATTAAGAAATATAAACCTACTACTAATGGTAGAAGAGGTATGTCGACACTTGCTAATACAGAAATTACTACTACTACTCCTGAAAAAAGCCTTTTAGTTAAAAAGACTAAATCTGGTGGTAGAAATAATCAAGGTAGAATGACTGTTCAACACATTGGTGGCGGCGCTAAACAAAAATATAGAATAATTGATTTTAAGAGAAATAAAACTGGTGTAACTGGTAAAGTTGCTACTATTGAATATGATCCAAATCGTAATGCTAATATTGCTCTTATTAATTATTTAGATGGTGAAAAAAGATATATTATTGCACCAAAAGATTTAAAAGTAGGAATGATTATTGAATCTGGTAGAGATGCTGATATCAAAGTTGGTAATGCTCTTCCTCTAGAAGTTATTCCTGTTGGTACTGTTGTTCATTGCATCGAACTTCAACCAGGAAAGGGTGCTGAACTAGCTCGTTCTGCTGGTGCAAGTGCACAAATTCTTGGCCGTGAAGGCAAATATGTAATGTTAAGATTACAATCTGGTGAAACAAGAAAAGTTTTAGGTACTTGTATGGCTACAATCGGTGTTGTAGGTAACGAAGACTTCGAACTTGTAAACATTGGTAAAGCTGGTAGAAAACGTCATATGGGTGTTAATCCAACAAACCGTGGTTCTGTTATGAACCCTAATGATCACCCACATGGTGGTGGCGAAGGCCGTACTCCAATTGGACGTAAGGCACCAATGACTCCTTGGGGTAAACCAGCTCTAGGCTTGAAGACTAGAAAGAATAAGAAAGCATCTGACAAGTTAATTGTTAGTCGTAGAAAGAAGTAGGAGGATTTAAATAATGGCAAGAAGTTTAAAAAAAGGACCTTATGTATTCGATAGATTACTTAAGAAAGTTCAAAAATTAAATGAAACTGGTAAAAAAGAAGTTGTTAAAACTTATTCACGTCGTTCAACAATTTTCCCTGACTTTGTAGGACATACAATTGCTGTTCATAACGGAAAAGAATTTATTCCAGTTTATATAACTGAAGATATGGTAGGACATAAGCTTGGTGAATTTGCGTTAACTCGTAAATTTGGTGGCCATGCTGGTCAAAAATAGGAAGGATAATTAGAATGGAAGCATACGCAATACATAAAGGTGCACAAGTTCCTCCACGTAAAGCAAGAATGACTCTTGATTTAGTTCGTGGTAAGGATGTTAAGACTGCACAAGGTATTTTAGCTAATACAAATACAAAAGCTAGTCGTTTAATCAGCAAAGTTTTAAATAGTGCTGTTGCAAACGCTGTTAATAATAATGGTGCTAAAGAATCCGATCTAGTTATCAGTGAATGTTACATTAATCCAGGTGTAACTCGTAAGAAAATTAGATTCGGTAGTCGTTCAAATGTTGATAGACACGATAAACGTACTAGTCATATAACTATTAAAGTTAGTGATAACGTTAAGGAGGCAAAATAATGGGACAAAAGGTAAGTCCAATTGGCTTAAGAATTGGTGTTAATAAAGATTGGGAATCTAAATGGTTTGCCAACAATAATGATTTTGCTAAATGTTTAAATAACGATATTAAAATTCGTTTATTCTTAGCAAAAGAACTAAAAGAAGCAGCAGTTGCCTCAATCGTTATTGAAAGAAATGAAAAAAGATGTGATGTTACTATTAAATCTGCTAAACCAGGAGTAATCATTGGCAAAGGTGGAGAAGACATCGAAAAATTAAGAAATAAATTAAAGAAGTTAGTTGGCGAAGATATTTATTTATCTATCGTTGAAGTTAAAAATCCAGATTTAAATGCACAAATCGTTGCACAAAATATTGCTTTACAAATTGAAGCAAGAGCACCATTTAGAAGTGTTCAAAAACGTGCAATCAGAAATGCTATGAAGGCTGGTGCTAAGGGTATTAAAACTTTAGTATCTGGTCGTGTTGGTGGTGCTGAAATGGCAAGAGGCGAAGGTTATACTGAAGGTACTGTTCCTTTACATACTGTTCGTGCTGACATTGATTATGGTACTGCTGAGGCTTTAACTACTTATGGTATCATTGGTGTTAAAGTTTGGATTTATAAAGGAGAAATTCTTCCAACTAAAAATGTTAAGAAGGGAGAGACTATAAATGTTAATTCCAAAAAGAACTAAATATCGTAAACCTCATAGAGTAAGTTACGATGGACATGCTAAAGGTAATACAGAACTTCATTTAGGCGATTATGGTCTAATGGCTAAAGAAGGTGCATGGATTTCTGCTCGTCAAATTGAAGCTGCTCGTATTGCTATGACACGTTACATGAAACGTGGTGGCAAAGTATATATTAATATTTTCCCACATTTAGCATTAACTAAAAAACCACTAGAAACTCGTCAAGGTACCGGAAAAGGTAATGTTGATGATTGGGTTGCAGTAGTTAAAAAAGGTAAAATTATGTTTGAAATCAGTGATATTGATGAAGCAACAGCTCGTGAAGCACTTCGTTTAGCTTCCCATAAATTACCTGTTACATGCAAATTTGTAAAGAAAGAAGGTATTTCTAATGAAGGTTAATGAATTAAGAAAATTAACTAGTGAAGATTTAACTAAGAAAATTACTGAATCTAAAAAAGAATTGTTAGATTTAAGATTTAAACAATCAACTGGAAGTTTAGAAAAACCTTCTAAAATCCATGAATTAAGAAAAGATGTAGCGAGAATGAAAACTATTCTTCGTGAAAGAGAATTATCAGAGGGAGGAGAAAACTAATATGGCAGAAACTAAAAGAGCAGAACTTGTAGGTAAAGTTGTATCTGCTAAATGCGATAAAACTATTACTGTTTTAGTTGAAACTTATAAAAATCATCCACTTTATGGTAAAAGAGTTAAATACTCTAAAAAATATGTAGCTCATGATGAAAATAATGTAGCTAAAGAAGGAGATACAGTAAGAATTGCTGCTACTAGACCATTATCTAAAACTAAGAGATATGAACTAGTTAAAGTAGTAGAAGAAGCTGTAATTCTATAGGAGGTATCATTATGGTAATGCAAGAAAGTAGATTAAAAGTTGCTGATAATTCAGGACCAAGAGAATTGCTTGTTATACGTGTAATGGGTGGCTCTAAAGTTAAATATGGTAATATCGGAGATGTAGTTGTTGGAACTGTTAAAAAAGCTATTCCAAACTCTAATATTCCAGAAGGTAAAGTAGTTAAAGCAGTTATTGTAAGAAGCGTTGAAGGCGTTAGAAGAAAAGATGGTTCTTATATCAAATTTGATGATAATGCTTGCGTTTTAATTAAAGATGATAAGAGTCCAGTTGGAACAAGAGTTTTAGGACCAGTTGCAAGAGAACTTCGTGATAAAGATTATATGAAGATTGTATCTCTTGCTAGTGAAGTAATATAGGAGGCTTTTAGATGAAAGTTAAAGTTGGAGATCAAGTTAAAATTTTAGCCGGAAAAGATAGAAATAAAGAAGGCAAAATTATTAAGACTTTAAAGAACGAAAATAAAGTAGTTGTTGAAGGCATTAATATTATCAAAAAGCATGTTAAACCAAGATATACTAATGAATCTGGTTCTATCGTTACTATGGAAGCACCTATTCATGTTTCTAATGTTAAAAAAGTAGAGGCTAAAAAGGCTACTGCTAAGAAGAAAGAAACTAAAGTAGAAGATGCTAAAGTAGAAGAAAAGACTGCAAAGAAAACTACTGCTAAAAAAACTACAAAGAAAGCAAAAGAAAGCTAGTGAGGAGAAGTTATGAGTAATTTAAAAGAATTATATAATAAAGAAATAACTGCTTCTTTAATGAAAGAGTACAATTATTCTTCTAAGATGGAAGTTCCTAAATTAGAAAAAATCGTTGTAAATATGGGTGTTGGAGACGGTGCTCATGATACAAAATTTATTGAAGCAGCTGTAAAAGACTTAGAAGCAATTACTGGTCAAAAACCTGTTGTTACTAAGGCTCGTAAATCTATTGCTGGCTTTAAGTTAAGAGAAGGCCAACCAATAGGTTGCAAAGTTACATTAAGAGGAGAAAACATGTATAACTTTATGGATAAACTTATAAAGTTAGCACTTCCTCGTGTAAGAGATTTTAGAGGTATTTCTAAAACTGCATTTGATGGTAGAGGAAATTATACTTTAGGTATTAAAGAACAATTAATTTTCCCTGAAATCAATTATGATGAAGTAGTTAAAGTAACTGGTATGGATATTGTATTTGTTACTACTGCTAAAACAAATGAAGAAGCATTGCATTTATTAAATGCATTTGGTCTTCCATTTAGAAAGTAATGCTAGAGGAGGAAAATATTTATGGCAAAAACAAGTATGGTTGTTAAACAACAAAGAACACCAAAGTTTAGTACTCGTGCATATACACGTTGCGAAAGATGTGGACGTCCTCATGGTGTTTTAAGAAAATATGGATTATGTCGTATTTGCTTCAGAGAACTTGCAAATAAAGGACAAATTCCTGGTGTAAGAAAATCAAGTTGGTAGGAAAGGAGGAATTTTAGATGGTACAAGATAATATAGCAGATATGCTAACAAGAATGCGTAATGCATTACAAATGCGTTATCAAACAGTAGTAGTTAATGGAACTAAGATGACTTTAGGAATTGCTGAAATTCTAAAGAAGGAAGGTTTTATTACTGATTATAATTATGAAAAGAATTTAACTGGTGATAAGTTAACTATTACTTTAAAATATGGCGAAAAGAAAGAACGTGTAATTACTGGGTTAAAGAGAGTTTCTAAATCTGGTTTACGTGTTTATGCTAAGGCTAATGAAATTCCTCGTGTTTTAAACGGACTTGGAATTGCAATTATTTCTACTTCAAAAGGATTAATGACTGATAAAGAAGCTAGAGAAAATAATTTAGGAGGAGAAGTACTTGCCTATATTTGGTAAGGAAAAACTTAAGTTATGAGTAGAATTGGAAATAGACATTTGGTTATTCCTGATGGTGTTACTGTAACAGTTAATGGTAATAATGTAGCAGTTAAAGGACCTAAGGGCGAATTATCAATGGTTGTTAGTAATTTAATTAAAGTAGAAGTTAGTGATGGTAAAGTATTTACTACTAGACCAAATGATGAAAAAACAACAAAACAACTTCATGGTACTACAAATGCTTTAATCAATAATATGATTAAAGGTGTAACTGATGGTTATAGTGTAGGTCTTGAAGCTGTAGGTGTTGGTTATAGATTCAATGTTTCTGGAAAGAAAATTGGTATTACTGCAGGTTTTTCTCATCCTGTTGAAGTAATGGTTCCAGAATACTTAGATGTAAAACAAGAAAGCAATACTGAAATTACACTTTCAGGTATTAATAAAGAAAAGCTAAACCAATTTGCGGCTGAAATTCGTTCAATCAGAGAACCTGAACCATATAAAGGTAAAGGTATTCGTTATAAGGGCGAAGTTGTTAGACGTAAAGAAGGTAAAAAAGCTGCTAAATAAGGTAAGGAGAGATAGTTATGATAAGAAAAGAATCAAACAATGTTATGCGTAAGATTAGACATACAAGAGTTCGTAATAAAATTAGCGGTACTAGTGAATGTCCAAGATTAAACGTATTTAGATCTAATGGTAACATTTTTGCTCAAATTATAGATGATGAAAAACAAATTACCTTAGTTAGCTCATCATCTGTTGAACTAAAATTAAACAATGGTGGCAATATCGAAGGTGCAAAACTTGTAGGTAAAGATATTGCAGAAAAAGCAAAAAAGAAAAATATTACAAAAGTTGTTTTCGATAGAGGTGGATACCTTTATCATGGACGTGTTGAAGCATTAGCAGAAGCAGCACGTGAAAACGGACTAGAATTCTAAGAGGAGGATAATATGCCAAAAAAAGAAACTGAATCTAAAAAAAGTATGCTTGAAGATCAAGTTATATCAATTGGACGTGTTACTAAGGTTACTAAGGGTGGTAGACATTTCAGATTTTTAGCTACAGTTGTAGTTGGAAATAGAAAAGGTCTAGTTGGTCTTGGTAGTGGTAAGTCTAACGAAGTTCCTGAAGCTATTAAAAAGGCACTTCAAGCTGCTAATAAGAATGTTGTAAAAGTATCTTTAGTTGATAATAGAACTATTCCTCATGAGGCTACTGCTAAGGTTGGTCGTGCTGAAGTTTTATTAAAACCTGCTAAAGAAGGTACTGGTTTAGTTGCCGGTGGTGCTGCTCGTGCTATTTTAGAACTTGCTGGTGTTAAAGATGTTGTATCTAAATCATTAGGTTCTAATACAAAAGTTAATGTTGCCAAAGCAACTTTAGAAGCATTAAAGGCACAAAGAACTAAAGAACATGTTGCTGAATTAAGAGGAAAGAAAGTAGAGGAATTATAATATGAAATTACATGAATTAAATGCTCTACCTGAAGCAAAATCTAGAAAAAGAGTAGGACGCGGTCCTGGTTCTGGAATGGGTAAAACATCTACACGTGGAGAAAAGGGACAAAAGTCTCGTAGTGGTGCATCTATTGCTCCATGGTTCCAAGGTGGTCAAACACCATTATATAGAAGATTGCCTAAACGTGGATTTAGTAATGCTAAATTTACAACTAGATATGCTACTATTAACTTAGACGACTTAAATAAATATTTTAAAGATGGAGATGTAGTTACTCCTGAAGTATTAAAAGAGAAGGGTATATTAAAAAATCAACTAGCTGGTGTAAAAGTTTTAGCAAACGGAACACTTGAAAAAAAATTAACTGTTAAAGCTAACAGATTCTCAAGTGTTGCTGTATCTAAGATTGAAGCAGCAGGTGGCAAAACTGAGGTGATCTAATATGTTTGCTGGTTTGAAGCAACTATTTAGTCCTTCTAATAAAGATTTAAGAAAAAGAATATATTTTACTCTTATGTGCTTAGGCTTATTTTGCCTAGGTACAACTATTACTATCCCTTGGGCATCAGCTTTATATCAAGAACTTGGTTTCTTAGAAATATTTAACTTGATGTCCGGTGGTGGTCTTAGAAGTTTTTCAATATTTGCTCTTGGTGTTTCACCATACATCACTGCATCTATTATTACACAATTATTACAAATGGATATAATTCCTTATTTTAAAGAATTAAAAGAAGAAGGATATACTGGTAGACAGAAAATCAATAGAATTACAAGATATTTAGGTATTATCTTTGCATTTATTCAAGGTTATATTTTAACTATTGTTTATATGAAAGGTATGTCAAGTCTTGATATTCTAAAGACTACTGTTGTTATGACAGCTGGTACTTGTTTCTTACTTTGGTTAGGAGATCAAGTTACTACTAAAGGTATTGGTAATGGTATTTCATTATTAATCATGGCTGGTATTATTCAAAGTATGCCATCGATGTTTGTAACAACTTTCCAAAGTTTAGTTACATCTGGTAGTTATTCTACTGTTGTTGGTAGCTTATTATTTGCTTTATTTGTAATGGTTTATATTTTAATTATTCTAGGTGTTGTATTTATTCAACTTGCAGAGAGAAGAGTACCTATTCAGTATTCTAATCGTACCAATAGTGCGTATGGTGCACAAACATCATATTTACCTATTAAGTTGAATGCAGCCGGAGTAATGCCAGTAATCTTTGCATCAACTCTTATTACCATTCCAACTACTATTGTTAATTTGATTGGTAATGAAAGTGCAATAAACTTTGTTAACAATTATATTGTTTATACAAGTCCTACTGGCTTTCTGTTATATGTTGTACTTATTTTATTCTTTGGATATTTCTATACTTTTATGGAAATGAATCCTGAAGAAATGAGTAAGAACTTAAATAAAAATGGTGGTTATATTCCTGGGGTTAGACCGGGAGCTGATACTACTGATTATATTTCCAAGGTTATTGGAAGACTTACAATCGTAGGATCAATCTTTCTAGTAATTATTGCTGGTTTACCTATAATTTTTTCTAAATTTTCAGGTTTGCCTAGTAGTGTAACAATAGGTGGTACTGGACTTTTAATTGTCGTTGGTGTTGCTATTGAAACTTATAAACAACTAGAAAGTTCATTAGTAAGTCGTAGTTATCGTGAGGGAAGAAGGCATCGTAGATAATGAAAAACATTATTTTTATTGCTCCTCCCGCTGCTGGTAAAGGAACTATGAGTACATTATTAAAAAATAAATATAATTATGTTCATATTTCTACAGGTGATTTACTAAGAGATGCAAAATCTAAAAATGATGAATTTGGGAAAATGCTTGCTGGAATGTTGTCTTCTGGCAAGTTAGTACCAGATGAAATTGTCTTAGAATTATTAGAAAATCGAATTAAACAAGATGATGCTAAAAGGGGATTTATCCTTGATGGTTATCCTAGAAATATTAAACAAGTTGATTCCTTAATTAAATTGTTTAATGAACTAAATATTAATGATTATGTAGTTATTTATCTTGATGTCGATTATGAAGAGGCGATGCATCGTACTTTAGGAAGAATGATTTGCAGTAATTGCAAGAGTAGTTTTAATAAATTTAAAGAGGCTACTAGACCTAAGGTCGATGGAATATGCGATTTTTGTGGAAGTAAATTAGAAGTTAGAGCCGATGATACGGAAGAAACTTTTAAAGTTAGATATCAAACCTATATTGAAGATACAAAACCAGTTTTAGATTATTTTAAAAAAGTTGGTAAATTGGAAAATATTAAAGTAAATGATAATCCACAAGAAATGTTAGAAAATATAGAAAAATATTTGGAGGTATAAATGGTTAGTATTAAAAGTGAAAAAGAAATTGAATTAATGAAACACTCTGGACATATTAACTATTTATGCCACAAACTTCTAGAAAAGAATATTAAACCGGGAATTACAACGGGAGAATTAGAAAAAATAGCTAAGGATTTTATGGAAGCTAATGGCTGTGTTTCATCAACTATTGGTTATGAAGGTTATCCTGGTTATTTATGTATTTCTATTAATGATGAAGTTGTTCATGGAATTCCAGGTAAAAGAAAGCTTAAGAATGGTGATATTGTAAAGCTTGATATTTCAATGATTTATAAAGGATATCATTCAGATTCTGCTGCTACTTATCCTGTAGGTGAAATTAGTAAGGAAAAAGCATATTTACTCGAACATACTAAGAAAGCCTTATATGAGGGTATTAAAGAAGTTAAAGAGGGATGTCGTTTAGGAGATATCGGATGCGCTATTGAAACATATGCTAAAGAACACAATTTAAGTGTTGTTAGAGAATTATGTGGACATGGTATTGGTACTGAACTTCACGAAGATCCTGATGTATTAAATTATGGAAAGAAAAATACGGGAATGGTTTTAAAAGCAGGTATGACTATTGCTATCGAACCAATGTTAAATTTGGGAGAAAGATATGTCTATATGCTTGATGATGATTGGACTATTTGTACCGATGATGGAAGTCCATCAGCCCATTTTGAACATACCGTATTAGTAACTAAAGATGGTTACGAAATATTAACAGGAGAATAAAATGGCTAAAGAAGATAAAATAGAAGTTGAAGGAAAAGTAACGGAAGTTTTAAAAGGTGGCGAATACCTAGTAAACTTACCTAAATTTCAAAAGACTGTTAAAGCTTACGTTTCTGGTAAAATGCGCGTTAATATGATTCGTATCTTACCAGGTGATACAGTTACAATAGAATTATCGCCTTATGATTTAACACGTGGGCGCATTGTATGGAATAAGAGATAATGGAGGAATTATTATGAAAGTTAGACCATCTGTAAAGAAAATTTGTGCAAAATGTAAAATTATCAAAAGAAAAGGTAAAGTAATGGTTATTTGTGAAAATCCAAAACACAAACAAGTACAAGGCTAATAGGAGGTAATTATGGCACGTATTAAAAATATTGAAATTCCTAACGAAAAACATATTTGTATTGGCTTAACTGCAATTTATGGTATTGGTAGAAATCTTGCAAACACTATTTGCGATGATGCAAAAGTTGATAGAACTAAAAAAGGTAAAGATTTAACTGAAGCTGATGTTGCTGCAATTAGAGCACAAGTTGAAAAATATGTAGTTGAAGGTGATCTTCGTCGTGAAGTTCAAATGAACATTAAAAACAAGATGGAGATTAATTCTTACCAAGGTACAAGACATAAAAAAGGTTTACCAGTTCATGGTCAAAGAACTAGTAGAAATGCTCGTACAAGAAAAGGTAAGGGTAAGACTGTAGCAAATAAGAAAAAAATAAGTAAGTAGGAGGTAAACAATCATGGCTTATAATAGAAGAAAAAGAAAAGTAAAGAAGAATATTCCTGAAGCACAAGCACATATTCATGCAACTTATAACAATACTGTTGTATCAATTACTGATGTAAATGGTAATGTAATTAGTTGGGCTTCTGCTGGTACTATTGGTTATAAGGGTTCAAAGAAGAAAACTCCTTATGCTGCTGGTATGAGTGCTGAGGCTGCTGCAAAAGTTGCTTTTGACAATGGTGTTAGAAAAGTTGAAGTATTTGTTAAAGGCTTAGGAGCTGGTAGAGAAAATGCTATTCGTTCTCTACAAACTGCTGGATTAGAAATTACTGCAATCAATGATATTACACCAGTTCCACATAACGGATGTCGTCCACCAAAACGTCCAAGAAATTAAGAAAGGAAACTGTAATTATATGATAAAATTTGAAAAACCTGATTATAAAATTGCAGAATATGTTGAAAGTAGTCACTATGGAAGATTTGAACTTGATCCACTAGAAAGAGGATTTGGTACTACTATTGGTAATGCCTTAAGAAGAGTTATGTTATCAAGTTTACCTGGATGTGCAATTACTTCTGTTAAAATTGATGGAGTAATGCATGAGTTCCAAAAAATTGATGGCATAGTTGAAGACGTTACAACAATTATTCTAAATTTAAAGAGTGTAGTATTAATTAATCATGCTAGTAAAGAAAGTTTAGTAAATAAGGTTCTTCACTTAACAGCTAATACTGAAGGTCCAGTAACAGCTGGTATGATTGCTTGCGATGCCGAAATCGAAGTTGTAAATCCTGACTTAGTTATTTGTAATTTAGTTAAGGGTGGCAAAATTGATATGGAAATGACTATTGATAGTGGTCGTGGATATGTTGATGCAAAAGCAAACGAAAAATTACTTGGAGAGAAAAAATTAGGAGTTATTGCTATTGATAGTTTATATTCACCTATCGAAAGAGTTAGCTATGAAGTAGAACCAACTCGTGTAGGTCAAAATGAAAATTTTGATAAACTAATCATGAATGTTTATACAAATGGTTCTATAACTCCAGAAGAAGCAATGGCTTTATCTGCTAAGATTTTAATTGAACATTTCAATATTATTGCTGATTTAAATAATATTGCTGATGTTGGTGGTATTATGGCAGAAAAGAAAGTAGATACAATTACTAAGACTTTAGAAACTCCTATTGAAGAAATTGAATTCTCTGTTCGTGCTTACAACTGCTTAAAGAGAGCAGGTGTAAATACTGTTCAAGATTTAATTAATAAAAAAGAAGTTGAAGTTACAAAGATTAGAAACTTAGGTAAAAAATCTTTGAAAGAAGTAATTGATAAAGTTAAAGAAATGGGTCTAAATTTTAAAGACTAATTATTAGGAGGTAATATGACAAAGTACAGAAAATTAAATAGAGAATCTCGTATTCGTAGAAGCATTCTTGCTGGTCTTACTAAAGATGTTATCAACAATGGTTATGTTGTAACAACTGAAGCTAGAGCTAAAGAAGCTAGAAAATTTGTTGATCGTATGATTACTTATGGTAAAGATGGTTCTCTAGTTGCTAGAAGAAAAGCACTTGCTTTCCTACATAACGATAAAGATGTAGTTAGTAAAGTATTTAATGAACTAGCACCTAAATATAAAGATCGTAATGGTGGATATACTAGAATTATTAAACTAAAAGAAAGAGTTGGAGACGATGCTCTAACTGTAAAATTAGAACTTGTTTAGAGTTCTTTTTTTATTGCATTAAACAGCCATTTATGGTATAGTTTATTTATAGTAATAATAGAGGGACGGATAATTATGAATAAACAAATTATTTTAGAACAGTGTGATAAAATTAAAAATGTAGTTACGGAAGCTACGCAAAATGAAGAAGAAGCAAGAAATAATGCTGAAAAGTTTAAAGGTATTAAAGAAGAAAATACTAAATTATTAGATTTATTAAATAAAACTAAGGATATTTATTGGGAAATGGAGAGAATTCTAAGAATTATCGAAATTGATAAAGAATATGACAATACTGATAATGAATTAGAAAATCTAAAAATTAATGTTAAAGATTTAATTGATAAATTAAGAGAAAATACTGCTGAATTAGAAAAATATGATTCTGTAAAAGAAACTGTTGGATTCTATACTGAAGCTTTAAAAGATGCCACGGATTTTATTTCTGGTAATGATACGTCTTCGAAAAAGAATGAAGAAAAAGAAGAAGATAGTGAAGTTCCTTTTAGTTTTGATGATAACAATGATTTTAATTTAGATTTTGATAATGATATTTTTGGGTCTGATTCAGTTGATGATATTAAGACAGATACTGAGAATACTAAAGAAAATATATCTTTAGATAAAGAAGATGATTATAAAGCATTTGATTTTTCAGCTATGTATGGATTTACAGATGAAGATGAAGATGATGCTCATACTGATAAACAAAAGGTTGTTAATATAACTGATTTTAATGCTGATGAGGATAGTGAAGAAAAAACTGATCATCAAGAAGAACAAGAAACATCATCTGTTACTGATGAGGATAATTCATTAAGTGAACTAAATGATTTATTTAATTATTTAAATAATGATGATAGTTTTAATAATTAATAGGAGTTATTTATGGGCTTGAGAACTAATACAATAATTACTTTGGAAAATAATGAAAAATATGTGGTTTTAAATGAGACTATGTATGGTGGAACTAAGTACTTTTTAGTAATGGGAATTGACGATAATTTAGAAATGGTTCCAAATAAAGTAAAAATTTTAGAAGAAATTATCGATGGTGCTGATGTGTACGTAGACAATGTAACAGATGCTAATTTAATTTCTATATTGACAAGATTATTAAAGGCACAAATGTAGCCTTTTTTTGATGAGAAAATTTAATTATATAAATGTTTAATGCCGAGTTTTTGGGCGTTTATATATTTATTTATAATGTCATTTATATCTTTTAAGATTGGGATATATAGTAGATTTTGAACCGTTATTTGTGATGGAATATTAATTAGAGTTAAATCGTCATTAAAATAAATATCATTATGTAAATCGAGAAATAATTTATTATTATTTTTTAAAATACAAACGACAACATGGTTAGCGTTTATAGCATTTACTTGGTGCCAATCATTTTTATTATCAATATAAATATACTGAATAATAGGGTTTAATTCTAATATATTTAGAAAATCGAATAAAAGAATATTTGTGTATCGACATATTTGAAAACCATATAAACTTAGGATACCATCGCTTGGAAGATTGTAAAGAGGAGGAATAAAAGTATATGAAGATTTTACTTGCAATTGTAAATAAAAGTTATGAATATACGATATAGCATTTTCTATGGTCACTTGATAGTAGTTAGTAAATTCAGTTTTTAATAAATTCAATAAAGAATTGTATAAAGTGGCTAGTTTTGTATAATCTTCATCTAATAAGTACATTATTTATCTCCTTTTCGAACCAAATTGATATTACTTTATAATAGAAAGTGTTGGTTGTAAAGTAATTTAGGTAATAAAAAAACTAGAATTTTATTCTAGTACGTAATATTTAATACTCAAAAATTTGAGTTATTTTTTTATTGGTGGAGCAGAGGAGAGTTGAACTCCTGTCCAAATATCTAAACCTTAGACTTCTACAAGTTTAGTTAAAACTTGAATTTCATTATAAAAATGGCTTTAACTTACCTTATTTATAACTAGATTAGATAGTATTCATTATTTTATTCTAATCAAGTAAAATAATATAATCTGCTAATATGATACTTAAACTAAATCACAGATAAATTTAGAATAAGCAGCTCCAATGCTTACTTAAGCAAATGAAGGAGCAAAGTTGAAACCAAAGTTTCCTTCTGTTTCGTCATTTAAATTTAATTGAAAATTTTAAGTCGTTTTCGTGACTACTTGCCATCTAACATTTACAAATATCTGTCGAAACCAATGCTGCCCCGTAAGTGAATTATATCATAATGAATACCAATTGACAAGATGTGTATTTTGTGTTAATATATGTGGCGAAAAACAACTTGAGATATACATGTGATGATAAATTGATTGGGGGAATCAATATGGAAAATAAAATATCAAGAAGAGATTTTTTAAAGGGTGCTGGCGCAGTTGCTGCTGGTGTTGCTTTATCAAATGTTGAACTAAAAGCAGAAGCTGCAAATCCATCATTTAATGATGTTTATGGTTCATTTGTAAATGCTTTTGCAGATGGACAGATAGGTGCAAGTGAAAATATTTATGGAATTCAAGTAACAATGGGAAATGTTGAACAATTTGATGTTACTTATAAAGGAAAAAAATTCATTTATGAATATTATGCCAATTGTATAAAAAATAAAAGTAAAGGTTCTTTATCTAGTTTTTATAAAGATGCTAATCAAAAGGCTTTCTTAGATCAATGTGAAGCATTTTTACATCATTTATCTGTTTATCCAAATGATACAGCAGTTGCGACAAACTTTTTAAATTATGTAAAAGATAATATGCTTATAAAAGGTAACAAAACTGCCGAAGGTGAATTTGCTAATTTTGATCCACATTACATTAAAGATGTAGCATTATTTGAAACAGTTTGTGAAATGGTTCAAGTAGCTTGGGATAAAATTCCTGCTATTAAAAGCTTATATAAAAACACAAAACCTGAAGATATGGGAGATACTCAAGGATATTGGTGTGGTCAAGTAATTGTTGATCATTGTGCTGGTAGAAGCGATAATAGTGATAGAAATATTAGTCCAAGACGTTCTGGTATTACAAAGGGTAATACTCAATTTGAAGAATTAATTATGTTAAATTACTATGCTCCTAATGATGAAATTAAAAAAATGGTTATGAGAAGTCTATATACCATATTTACTAAAAGTGAGATGTGCGATGTATTAAATATGTCTTCTGCTAAATATGATCAATTAATGAAGGCTTGTGGATTATCACAAACTAATGGTATTGATAGTGAAAATGGCTTAGGTGATGACGAAATTAAGACTGCATTAACTGCAAATACAATTGTTGCATTAACTGATAAATGTCCTGAGGCAATTGTTGATGAAGATATAGATGCTGCAAATGTTATTTACTTTAATACTCTTAATAATGCTGCTGGAATTTATGCTAGTGCTCTTAATGGTTTTGATAATTCTAACGAAGAAAAAGCTATTGATTTGGATAAGATTTACAATGTAGATATGTTTGCTGAAATTAAAGGAAACGCAAGAACAAGAAAAATTGCTTAATAAAGGGGGAAATTATTATGTATGAGGATAATAAATATCAAATAAAGATTAATTGGAAAAATATTTTATTTGTTGTTGGTATAATTGCACTAACAGTTATAGTTATGATGTTAGTTATGCCTAAAACTAATAAGGATGCTAATTTTAAACAAGCATTTACAACAAATTTAAATATTATGAAGGAAGCTGCCAAAAGTTATTATACTTCTGGTAGTAATATGCCAGAAAATATTGGTGAATCATCTACTATTAATTTAGATAGTATGATTAATAAAAAATTAGTTTCTGATTTTGTTGATAAAAATAATAAATCATGTAATAAAACTAATTCTTATGCTCAAATAACTAAGACTGGTACTAATGAATATGTATTAAAGACTCAACTTGCTTGTGATACATCTAGTGATTATGTATTAGAGACAATAACAACTAGTAATACCAATAATAGTAATGTTGCTTCTGATTCTAGTAAAGATACTACTGATGATACTAAAAAAGATGATAGTATAAATAATAATGAAGATGATGATGAGGATAAATTAAATCCTGGTGAATCAGTTGATAAAGATGGTAATGTAATTAAAACTGTTAAAGAATATGAATTTAAAAAACCTATTTATGACACTAAGAATACTTATCGTTGCGAAGATGGATATAAATTAGATTCATCTGCAAATAAATGTTATAAGGAAGTTACTGGTGAAACTATTCCTGCTACACCAATTTATTTTGAAGATAAAAAAACTGTAACAGATGCTAAGAAAAATACTACTGGTGGATATGATGAAAAAGCTAATCCTATTAAAAAAGTGGATAAAACTGAAACTAAATGTCCTGCTGGATATACAGAAGTAAATAATACTTGTGTAAAATATGTAGAAGCTACTGTAACTCCTGGTACAACTACTTATACTTGTGATACTGCAAATGGTTATAACTATAATGAAACAACTAAGAAATGTGAAAAAGTTATAACAGTAGCAGCTAGAAGAGTTGAAACTCCAACAACTACAGTTAGCTGTAAATATTCTGAAGATAAATTAAACGGAAATACTTGTTCTTATAGTGCTAACAAAAATGAAGTATGTTCTTGTCCAAGTGGTACAACAGAAAGTTGGTTTGGTGTTTGCGTAAGAAAAACAACTACTGAAACTTGTGGATGTCCAAGTGGTACAACTAAAATGCCAAATGGTTTATGTAAGAGAGAAAATAATAATCAAACTTGCAGTTGTCCAAGTGGCACAACTGAGATTGCTGGTGGAATGTGTAAGAGCGAAGGAAGTAAGACTCCTGCTCAATGGGATAATGGTAAAGATGCTGGAAAATCTAATTATGATAGAAGCGGTTATACAAGTACAGGTAAAATTTCATGTAATAGAACAACTATTGGTGGAAAATCTGTATATTCATGTATAAGCACTGATGCTCGTTGTAGTAGTGGATCTTATGATGGCAATGGTTATTGTACAACTGGTAGTGGTTCTGTAACTAATAAAGTATGTAATGGTGGAAATTCAGTATCTTATGAAAATCAAACTTGTTCTTCAAAAGAAAATACATCATATGAAGCTAAAGTTTGTAATAGTGGTACACCAACTTGTGATAAGGGTGGTACATTATCTTACGATAAGACTACATGTACTTATAATGCTACAACTACAACAACAAGTAATACAACATATACTTGTGATGCTGGTTATAATTTAGATTCATCAACAAATACTTGTAAAAAAATAGATTCAGTTGAACCTACAAAAAATACTACAGAAACTAAGTATACTTGTCCTGCAGGTTATAAACAAGAAGGAACAACATGTTATATTACAGCTGAGAAAGAAACAACAACAACATATAAATATTCTTGTCCAGAAGGATTTACTCCTAGTGGTGAAGGTGAAAACATGACTTGTACAAGACATGTGGATTCAAACGAAGAATATTATTGTGAAGATAAAGATGCTACATTAGATAAAGAAAATAAAACATGTACAAAAGTGATAAAAGGGGAAATAAAAGGCTATGAGTGTCCAGATTCGGTAAATTATATTTATGATGAAGGTGCCCATACCTGTGTTAAGAAAACATTAGAGTGTAAAGACCCAATCGTTGATACTGAAGAAAATGTTACATATCAGTATAAATGGAGTACTAGTAAAAGCTTAGATGGTTGGACTAGAACTGGTAACGAAAGAGAAAAAACAATTCAATCTGATGCTTTAGTAAAATAGATATTATTAAAAAGAGGCTGAGTGGAAATGAATAATTTCTACTTAGCTTCTTTTTTATCGTAAAATGCAAAAAAAAATTCTAGAAAATAACTTCTAGAGCTATATGTGATAAATCTAATTGATGAAAGAAGAAATATCATACGAACTATTTTACAATAAATACCAACGTTTTAATATTATCCTCATATAAAAGAAGTGAGGAAATAGTTCAAAATCTAAATTTTTAACAAAAATATTCTAAAATAATTGCTTAAATGAGACTAAATTAGATAATTATAGCCATAAACTGATTTTTAATTTCCATTCAGCCACTTTTTTAAATTTAATGAACTACTTACGACTATTTTCGGTTAATTTTTCTTTTAAAAGATTAATGGCTTTTTCTGTTGAATAATCATAATATGGAAAGTAAAAGCTACCAGCATTTATTATTTTTATTTGGTATTGCTTGCTTTTTTTCTTAAAAATTAAGAACTTATCAATATATTCTAATTCTGTAATATCATCTATTTCTTTGTATCTTATGGCTAATGTTTTACGATATGTTGTGTAATAAAATTCATCATCAAAAAATTCAAATGTTCCTTTTGTTATACAAGCTTTTTTCTTGAAAAAATACATCCATACTAATATTAATATTCCGCAAGCTATACTTGATGGTATAAACAAATAAAATACAAATATTGTTTTATATAATACTATTACTAATAAGATATATAATATTAAAAATAATGGAGATATTTTTTTGAAAAAATGATTGTTTTTGTATTTAAATTCATATTTATTGTTGTTCATAAGTCACCTATACTTTAACCTTAATTTGATTTTATAATAGTTTGTTTAAAAAGACAATTAGTTTCTCAAATATTTACTATAATTTTACTTTATTGTTGCATAAAAATGACGTTTAAATTATAATTGAATTGTAGTAACTATAGATGATAGATGGAAGATTGTTATGAGAAGAAATTATGAAGAAATTTATATGTATAATGGTGATGATTTATTAGGACTTGCTAGAATTTATGAATACATTAGTAATCTTAATGAATTTAGAATATACATGAATTTGAAAAATTATAAAATAGTAAAGGAATAATGAATATGGATATTAATTTTTTGAAACAAAATGGTGTGGATACTGATAAAGCTTTAGAACTTTTTGGAGATATGGATATTTATAATGAAACTTTTCAAGATTATTTAGATGGCATTGATGAAAAGTTAAGCAACTTAAAAAGAAGTAAGGATAATGAAAATTGGCAAGATTATGGGATATTTGCACATTCAATTAAAAGTGATGCTAGATATTTAGGTTTTACTAAAGAGGCTGAAATATTTTTACAACATGAAATGGCAGGTAAACAGGAAAATCAACGTTTTATTGAAAAAGAGTATGATAATCTTTTAAAAACAGTTAGTTATATGACTTCAATAGTAAAAAGATATTTAAGTGGTGAAAAAGCATTGTCACGTATGCCAGAACCAGAAGAAAGACCAGTAGTTAATACAGTAACTGCACCACTAGAAGATGTAGTTTTAATAGTAGATGATTCTAAAATAGTAGATAATTTTGCTTTAAAAGTAATGGACGGTATGTATAAAGGTGTTGTAGCTTTAGATGGTAAAGAAGCAATTGATATTATTAGTAGTAATAAATATAATATACTTGCTATTTTACTTGATTTAAATATGCCTAATGTTGGAGGATTTGAAGTTTTAGATTATTTAAAAAATAGTAATCATTATAGTAAAATTCCTATTTCAATTATTACTGGGGAAGATTCAAAAGATATGATTGATAAAGCATTTAAATATAATATAGTTGATATGCTTGTTAAACCTTTTAGTAAGAGTGATTTTTTGAGAGTTTTAGATAAAACTATAAATTTAAATAAATAAAATAATTAATAAAGTAAAAAATTTGTAGAAATACAAGTTTTTTTTAAAATTTTTGAAGGAAAATAGGTATTTGGCGATAATAATATAATTAGAAGGGTAAATAATATCCTCTATGAGAATGTTATTGTCAGAATGATATTCTTGTGATAGTATAAATTTAGAAATTCTTTAAAAATAGGAGGTTTGGAATGAAAGATTTAACTATAGAAAAAGATAAAGAAAAGATTCTTGATCAAGTTCTTGCAGATATCGAAAAGCAATTTGGTAAAGGTGCTGTTATGCGTTTGGGTTCTCAGGAACACTTAAATGTAGAAGTTGTGCCTAGCGGCTCTTTAAGTTTGGATATAGCTTTAGGTGTTGGTGGATATCCAAAAGGACGAATCATTGAAATATATGGACCTGAATCAAGTGGTAAAACGACTTTTGCTCTACATGCGATTGCTGAAGTCCAAAGAAGAGGTGGAAGAGCTGCTTTTATAGATGCAGAACATGCCCTAGATCCAGTGTATGCTAAGAACTTAGGTGTTAATATTAATGAATTACTTTTGAGTCAGCCAGATACTGGTGAACAAGCCTTAGAAATATGTGAAGCCCTAGTAAGAAGTGAAGTTGTTAATATTGTTGTTATTGATTCAGTTGCTGCTTTAGTGCCACAAGCTGAAATTGAAGGTGATATGGGGGATAGTCATGTTGGTTTACAAGCAAGATTGATGAGTCAAGCATTAAGAAAATTATCAGGCACTATTAATAAAACAAAAACAACTGCAATATTTATTAACCAATTAAGAGAAAAAGTTGGCGTTATGTTTGGAAATCCAGAAACTACGACTGGTGGTCGTGCTTTAAAATTTTATGCTAGTATAAGATTGGATATAAGACGTGGTGAGCAACTTAAAGATGGCGATAAATTTATTGGCAATAAAACAAATATTAAAGTAGTTAAAAATAAAGTGGCACCACCATTTAAAACAGCCTCAGTTGATATTATTTATGGTAGTGGTGTTTCTCATACTGGTGAAGTTTTAGATATTGCTAGCGATCTTGGAATGATAAATAAAAGTGGAGCTTGGTATTCTTATAAAGGTGAAAAAATAGGTCAAGGAAGGGAAAATGCTAAGAACTATTTAGCAAACAATCCTACTGTTTTAAATGAGTTAGAACTTATGATAAGAAAACATTATAATTTTAATGATGTAATGGATAAACAATTAGAAAAAAATGCTAAGAAATCTAATAATTAAGTAAGTTTGTGAAAATTTTAAAAAAAGTAAACTATGTATCTTGCAAGTGATTTTTACTTGTGTTACTATTAATTGTAGTCGTTAGAAAAGGGGGTTCCTTGCAATGTATGTAGTTAATAAAAAGAAGAAAAAAAAGAAAAAGTTTAATTTTATTGTATTCTTAAATTTTCTTCTTTTCTTTTGCATTGTTATTTCAGTTGGATTAGGTGTTAATTATATTGTTAAGAATGCTCCTGTGTTTGATAAAAGGAATCTTTACATGAGTCAATCCACTATAATGTTAGATAAAAATGGTAATGAAATAACAAGACTTGGTGCTGAAGACAGAGAGTTAGTATCTTATAAAGATTTACCACAAGTCTTAGTGGATGCAATTGTTGCAGCGGAAGATTCTAGATATTTTCAACATCAAGGATTTGATTTAGTTCGATTTGTTAAAGCTACTATAAACCATTTAAATGGTGATAGTAATGCTGGTGGTGCTTCAACAATAACAATGCAAATATCTAAACAAGTATTTACTTCCAATGTTTCAACGGGAATTGAGGGTATAATAAGAAAATTTACTGATATTTATTTATCAATGTTTCAGATTGAAAAGAATTACTCTAAAGAGGAAATATTAGAAATATATGTAAATTACCCATTCTTAGGAGCTCATAGCTATGGTGTTGAAATGGCTTGCCAAAATTATTTTGGAAAAAGTGTAAGAGATATTAATTTAGTAGAAGCTGCTCTTATTGCAGGCCTATTTAATGCTCCATCGGATTTTGACCCTTATGAGAATGTTTATAATGCCACTAAAAGACGTAATGAAGTATTAAATTTAATGCATAGACATGGTTATATAACGGATGAACAATTACAAGATGCTTTAAATATTTCAGTATCTAGTATGCTTATTGGTAAGAAAACAAACACTAATAAATATCAAAGTTTTATAGATACAGTAACTAATGAAGTAATAAATGATACTGGATTAAATCCTTATAATGTACCGATGATAATTCAAACTACTTTAGATACAAAGGTTCAAGATGCAGTTAATGATGTTATGAGTAATAAAAAGAATTTTAAAGATGATACTATTCAAGCTGGTATTGCTGTAACAAGTGTTGCTGATGGCTCAATCATGGCTATTGGAGGTGGACGTAATAGAACTGGTGCAAGACAGTATAATTATGCTACAGATATTAAGCGGGCTCCGGGTTCTTCGATAAAACCTTTCATGGATTATGGACCATACTTTGAATTTAATGGCGGCACCCCAAATGATATTATTTTGGATGCTCCTTATACTTATTCAGATGGGACAAGGATTGTTAATGCTATGCGTGATTATAAAGGTTATATTACGATTAAACAGGCATTGTCAGATTCGAGAAATATTCCAGCTTTAAAAGTATTTCAACAGGTGGATAAAACTAAAATAGTTAATTTCGTTCATTCTTTTGGAATTGATTATGGTAAGAATTTATATGAGTCTGCTTCGATTGGAGCTTTTGAAGGGGTTTCTCCTTTACAAATGTCAGCAGCTTATGGGACTTATGCTAGAGGTGGATATTATATAGAACCTTATTCTTATACTAGAATTACTTATCGTGATAATAATGAAGTAAAAGAAAAAATTTATCAGAAAGAAAAAGTATGTAGTGAGAAAACAGCTAAATATATTAATGAAATTTTACTATATGCTATAAAGTATGGAAAAATATTGGGTACTTTGGAAGTTGGTAATTCCGAAGTTGCTGGAAAAACTGGTACAACTACTATAGATAGAGCCAAAACTGATGCCTTAGGAATCAGTGAATATTCGGTATTAGATTCTTGGGCATGTATTTATAGTCGTGATTATTCAATATCATTATGGTATGGATATGATGGAGTAACAAGTACTAATTATATGTTGAATATTGATGCCACATTAGGACGAAGAAGAATAATAAAGAAGTTAGTAAAGCAAATAATTTCTGGAAATCAAAAATTATTAACTTCAAGTTAAGATCATTAATATAATAAGTAAAAAATTTAGTAGTAATTACGTATTAATTATGAATTTAAGCTATAAATAAATATAAAATACATTTGGTATAAATTAGAGTCATTTAAGATACTAGTCTTAAGGCTCTTTTTCTTTTGGGAAAAATCATTGATAAATGGAAGAAAATTAATTATAATAAAAGTATAGATTAATTTCTATTAGAGGAGAAAATTATATGGAATTAAATTTGTTATCCATTATTTTCTTGATTTTGGGACTTTTTGTCGGGGCAATTGTTGTCATCGTTACTTATATGATTAGAAGGAAAAACTTAGCTACTAAAGCCGCTGATATGATTAGTGAAGCTGTTAGAAAAGCTGAGGAAGCTAAAAATAATAGTTTAGCTGAAATAAAAGCTGAGAGTTTACGTGTTAAAGAAGAAACAGATAAAGAAGTAAAAGAACGTAAACAAGAGCTAAAAGAATTAGAAGATAGACTTGATAAGAGAGAAACAAGTTTAGATAAACGTGAAGAATTATTGCAAGTCCGTTCTAATAATTTAGATAAAAAAGATGATGATATCTTAGATAAACAGAAAAAGTTACAAGATAAAGAAGAGAAAATAGATGAAATATTAAAAAAACAAATGGAAAAACTAGAAGAAATTAGCAAGTTAAAAAGAGATAAAGCTCATGATTTAATTATGAAAAAAGTAGAAGATAGTATGTCTTTAGAAATTGCTGATTATATTAAAGAAGAGGAACAAAAAGCTAAATTAAATGCTCATGAAGTAGCTAAAGGAATTATTGTTTCGGCTATGCAAAGATATTCAGCTGATGTTACTAATGAACAAACAGTTAGTACGATTGCTCTTCCTAGTGATGATATGAAAGGTCGTCTAATAGGTCGTGAAGGGCGTAATATAAAGACGATTGAAGCTGTTACTGGAGTTGATTTAATTATTGATGATACACCAGAGGCAATTGTTATATCATCTTTTGACCCTTTAAGAAGAGAAATAGCCAAAATTACTATTGAAACGTTAATTAAAGATGGTCGTATTCACCCAACAAGAATAGAAGAAATATATACTAAGACTTGTAATGATATAAATACGAAAATTACTGATTTAGGAAATAATGCTATATATGATTTAGGACTTGGTAAAGTTGATGCTGAGCTAATTAACATTATTGGACGTTTAAATTATCGTACTAGTTATGGTCAAAATGCTCTACAACATTCAATGGAAGTTGCTTATCTTTGCGGTCTTATGGCTTCGGAGTTAGGAGAAAATGTAAGTCTTGCTCGCCGTGCTGGGTTACTACATGATATTGGCAAAGCTATTGATTATGAAGTTGAAGGTTCTCATGTAGAATTAGGAGTAATGCTTGCTAAGAAATATCATGAAGATGAAGTTGTTATTAATGCTATTGCTTCGCATCATGGTGATACTGAACCAAAAAGTATCATTGCTATTTTAGTTCAAATTGCCGATACTCTATCGGCAGCTCGTCCAGGAGCTAGAAATGATTCAATAGAAAACTATGTTAAACGTTTAGAACAATTAGAAACTATTGGTAACTCTTTTGAAGGTGTTGAAAAAACTTATGCTATGCAAGCTGGCCGTGAAGTAAGAGTTATGGTTAAACCAGAAGAAATAGATGATGCCAAGGCTAGAATAATTGCACGTAATATGAAAGAAAAAATAGAATCAGAAATGCAATATCCAGGTACGGTTAAAATTACAGTTATCAGAGAAACTAGAGCCTCAGAAGAAGCAAAATAAATTGCTTAATAGATAATATTGTGATATTATACTAATGCAAAAAACGTTAGTTAGGAGTTATATTTATGGAAAGATTACAGAAAGTTATTGCTCAAGCTGGGGTGGCTTCCCGAAGAAAAGCAGAAGAGTTAATAGTTAACGGTAAAGTTACTGTTAATGGTAGTATTGTTAGAGAACTTGGAACTAAAGTAAGTGGAAATGATATTATTACAGTAAATGGTCGTCAACTTACTAAAGAAAGTTATGAGTACTATTTACTAAATAAGCCAAGGGGATATATTTGTAGTCTTAATGATGAATTTAATCGTAATATTGTAACTGAGTTGATTGCTACTGATAAGAGAATTTATCCAGTAGGTCGTCTTGATTATGATACAACAGGTTTAATTATTTTAACTAACGACGGTACTTTAGCTAATATTTTAATGCATCCAAAGAATAAAGTTGAAAAAACTTATATAGCCAAAATAGAAGGTAATTTAACAATGGAAGAGTTACATAAGCTTAAAACTGGTATTGTTGTTGATAAAATGCTTTGTAAACCAACTAGAGTTAAGATTAAGAAACATGACATTGTTAAATGTACAGATTTAGTAGAAATAACAATTATGGAAGGACGTAATCATATTGTTAAGAATTTATTTAAAGCTGTTGGTCATGAAGTTGAAAAATTAAAACGTGAGAAATATGGTTTCTTGGAATTAGGAAGTCTAAAATCAGGTGAATATCGTCCTTTAACAATTAAAGAAGTACATCGTTTGTATGCTTATAAAAAATAAAGAGTTTAATGCAGATGTTAAACTCTTTTTAGAAAGAATTTGATATTTATGAAATATGAATTATTAGCGCCAGCTGGCGATATGGAATGTTTAAAATGGGCGATAGAAGGTGGTTGTGATGCCATTTATTTAGGCGGCAATCATTTTGGGGCTAGGGCTTATTCTAAGAATTTTTCTGATGAAGAATTGGTTGAGGCAATAAAATATGCCCATCGTTATGGTGTTAAAGTTTATTTAACTTGCAATACTTTAATTTATGACGAAGAAGTAGAAGAATTTTTAAAATTTGTTCGTTTTGCTCATCAAAATGGTATTGATGCGGTTTTAATTCAAGACCTCGGTATGTATGATTTAGTTCATCAAAAGTTTCCTGATTTAGAAATTCATGCTTCTACTCAAATGCATATTCATAATTTAGAAGGCGCTTTAGTAGCTAAAAAATTGGGCTTTAAAAGGATAGTATTAGCTCGTGAAACTGATATTGATACGATTAAAGAAATTAAAGAACAAACAGGACTTGATGTTGAAGTATTTGTTCATGGGTCTTTATGTGTATCTTATTCTGGACAATGTCTATTTTCTAGTTTAGTTGGTGGTCGTAGTGGTAACCGCGGGGCTTGTGCTGGTTCTTGTCGTCTACCTTATGATATCGTTGATAAAAATAACGAAGTGTTAAATGATACAAAAAAATATCCTTTATCAATGAAAGACTTATGCGCTATTGCAAGTATTGGTAAATTAATGGATATAGGAGTTAATTCTTTTAAAATCGAAGGAAGAATGAAATCAAAAGAATATGTTTATTTAGTTACTAAACTTTATCGTAAAGCTATAGATAGTTATTTAGATAATAAAAAAGTAACTATCGATTATGACGTCTTAGATAAATTAAAGAAAGTATTTAATCGTGAATATACTTTAGGGTTCTTAAATAATGTTAATAATAATGATGTAATAAATGGTAAACAACCTAATAATGTAGGAGTTAAAATAGGTAAAGTAGTTAAACTTACAAAGACTAATGCTTTAATAAAATTAGAGGATGAATTACATATTAATGACGGTTTAAGAATAAAAGGACCAGATGGAGAAATTGGCACCATTGTAAATGATTTTTATTTACAAGGTAATCTGGTAAAAGAAGCAAGACCTGGTATGGTAATTAGTTTACCTATTTGGAAGAAACCTAATGTTGGGGATGACGTATTTCTTACTTCTTCTAAATATATTGGGGATTGTATTGCAAGTGATATAGAAAATAATCCAAGAAAGGTAATGCTTAATGGTAGTATTACTTTACATAAAAATGAAAAAATTATATTTAAAGTAACTGATGGTTTAAATGTTATTACACTTACAGGACCAGTTGTTGATATAGCTAAAAACAGACCTTTACCTAAAGAAACTATCCTAGAAAAATTAACTAAATTGGGAGGAACTGTCTATAAATTTAATAAGCTTGATTGTATTTTAGATTATGATATATTTGTACCTTTAACAGCTCTTAATGAGTTAAGAAGAGAAACTGTAGATAATTTAAATTCTAAAAGAGAAAATATTCCTGAGACAATAATAGAAAAGGAATATATTAGAAAAGTACCAGAGTTTAAAAAAGAAAACTCTATTAATGCTTGTGTTTTTAAAGATAGTGATATCGATAATGAATCTAAATATCAAAATATTTATTCTTATCAAGAAGATACTAAGTATTTAGAGGCATTACCAAATGTAATAAACAAATATTCAAGTGATTTAAAAAAATCATCCTTAAAACCAATTTTAGTTGGAGAGATAGGTGGTTTAAATTTGGTTAATATTCATACTGATTACAGCTTAAATGTTGTTAACTCTTATACAGTTGCTTTTTTCCATAGTTTAGGAGTTAAAAAGATAACATTATCTTATGAAATGACAAGAAGTCAAATAAAGACTTTAATTGATAAATACCAAGAAAGATATGGATGTTTTCCTAATATCGAAGTAATTGTTTATGGTTATATTAAGATTATGACTTTGAAATATAATTTATTAAGTGATTATAAAGAAGCTGTTTATTTGAAAGATAGATTTAATAATAATTATCGAATAAAAATGTTTAATAATTTAACAGAAATTTATTATTCTAAAATATTAGATAATAGAAATATTGATTATTTTAGTATTGGAGTTAACCATATTAGATATAACCTTTACAAATTTTAAGAAAAAAGATACAATGTTGATATAACTTATTAGTAAGGAAGTTTAATTATGTGGCAAGCAATTTATTATATATTTTTTACTTTAACACTGTTTTATGGACTTTATTATTCTTTAACAGGACTATATGGTTTTTTAAAACCAAAGAAATTTAAGATAGTACCTTTTGAAGCTCAAAAGAAGTTTGCTATTGTTATAGCGGCTCGTAATGAAGAAGCTGTTGTTGGTAATTTAGTAAAATCAGTTCTAGATTCTAATTATCCTAGGGATTTATTTGAAGTTTATGTGGCTGTTAATAATACTACTGATAATACAGCAAAAGTTGCGAAAGAAGCTGGTGCTATTGTTATTGATGTTAAAGAAAAAGTTAAATCAAAAGGTGAAGTTTTGCGATATGTTTTTAAAAAATTAAGAAATCGTAAAGATATTGATGCTTATATTATTTTTGATGCAGATAATATTATTCATCCTGATTTTTTAGCACGTATGAATGATACTTTATGTTGTGGTTATCGTGTTGCTCAAGGTTTTAGAGATAGTAAAAATATTAGTGATAACTGGATAAGTGGTTCTTATTCGTTATATTATTATATGCAAAATTTCTTTTTCAGTAAAGCTCGTATGACAATGAATCAAAATGCTTCCATTAACGGAACTGGTTTCATGGTTAAAAAAGAATTAATTGATGAAATGGGCTTTCCTACCCAAACTTTAACAGAAGATATTGAGTTTACTGCTTTGTGTGCATTAAGAGATGAAAGAATTGCTTTTGTTGAAAATGCTGTTACTTATGATGAACAACCAGTTGAATTTAAAGCTTCTTGGAAACAGAGAAAAAGATGGTCTGTTGGTTGTTTACAGTGTTTAAAACTTTATTGGAAGGATTTGCTTGGACACTTCTTTAAAACAGGAAGTCAGCCTTCTTTTGATATGTTTATGAATTTTGTGGCTCCAGTAGTTCAAGTAATTTGTCTTGTTGAATTTGTTGCTTTAATTTTCTTTAGAATATTTAATATTCGTCTTTACGATATATTCTCATCTCTATTCTCAAGTGGGGCTGTATTTATGATATTAACTTATGTTAGTGGTGTTGTTGTTAGTATCTTCATTTTGAAATATAATAAAAGAAAGGCTAAAAATCTTTTGAGTGCGATTGCTTTATTTGCGGTTTTCATTTTAACTTGGATACCAATTAATGTAGTATGTCTATTTACTAAAGATATGAAATGGGAAGAAATTAAGCATAATCGTGGTATTGCCTCAAATGAGATGAAGTTTAATAAATAATGTTAGTTAATGTTAATAAAAAATTAATGCTTGATGATTATGAGATAAGTGTTTTGAAAAAATATAATATTGATATTAGTAATTGTAATAATTTAAGAGAAGTTACTTTATTAGTTGAACATTTTATGGATAATTATGAACTTGATAGTGAAGAGTTAGATGAATTAGATTATATTTTAGAAAAATTACAAGAAAGAAATTATTATCAAAATACAAATAAATAACTTAGTAATACTTAGTATAAATTAAAATAAGATAATAATTTTCTTGATGAAAACTATAGGAACATGGGACAAAAAAAGTAAGAAATAATACCTTTTAGAGGTGTTATTTTTTTTAATATATGATAGTATATTAATTGCACAAGTAAATACTTAATTTTTAAAATTAAAAATGATATACTAAAGATAGTAAAGGGTGGTGATATTATGAAGTATAGTTCTTTAGGGATAAAGTCTGAATATACTTTGTTAACAAGTTTAATTAAAATAAGTGATCTAATTAACTTTGCTATGCAAAATAATATTACTACCATTGGTCTTTTAGATGATAATTTAAATGGGGTAATGGAGTTTTATGATACCTGTTTGTTAAATAATATAAAGCCAGTAATTGGTTTAAAAGTGAGTATCAATGATAATATTTATTATCTTTATGCTAAGAATTATCAAGGCTATTTAGAGTTAGTTAAGATAAATAATAAGATAGTTTTAGAAGAAAGTGTATCTCTTAGTGATTTAAGAAGTTCTGATATTTATGTAGTTATTCCTTATGAATTTAAAGGTAACTATGAAGAGTTAAAAACCATTAAAAATATTAATAATATATATATTGCTTATACTAATTTAGAGGAAAAAAAGAACTTGAGTTTGGTTACTTCCAATATACTATTTATTAAAGAAATAAGATGTTTTAATTCTGGTGATACAGTTTATTTAGAATATTTGAAAAAAATTGGTGATAATGATTTTGAAACGTTTAATACAGCTTATGAAAATGACAATATAAATAATGATGATATAGAAAGATTAAATAAATTTATTAGTACTATTAATATTAAAATGGATAAATCGAAACGATATATTCCAGCATTTAATAAAGATACTAATAGTAAAACTTATCTTTACAATTTAGCTTTTTTAGGACTTAAAAAGAGATTTAATAATAAAGTTAGTGATAATTATATAAAGAGGTTAAATTATGAATTAGATGTCATTGATAAGATGGGATTTAATGATTACTTTTTGATTGTTTATGATTATGTTAAATATGCGAAGAAAAATGATATTTTAGTAGGACCAGGTCGTGGGTCAGCAGCAGGAGCTTTAGTAAGTTATTGTTTAGGAATAACTAATATTGACCCATTAAAATATAATTTGCTTTTTGAACGTTTCTTAAATAAAGATAGAGTAACAATGCCTGATATTGATATTGACTTTGAAGATATAAGACGTGAAGATATGATAAGCTATGTTAGAGGAAAATATGGTTTATATAATGTTGCACCAATTACAACTTATGGCACTTTGCAGGCTAGACAAGTTATTAGAGATGTTAGCAAGTATATAATTGTTGATGATAAATTAATTGATACTTTTGTTAGTAATATTAATTCTAAATTGAATTTAAAAGAAAATTTACAAAATCCAGTAATTAATAAAATGTTAAAAGAAAATGGTGTTTTACAAAGAATTTATAAGGTTGCTATGAAATTAGAAGGCTTAAAACGTCATATGTCAGTACATGCCGCTGGGGTTGTTATTTCTTCTGTTTCTTTAAAAGATGTTATGCCTGTTGTTAAAACTACAAGTGGAATTAATACGGGATTAACTATGAATTATTTGGAAGAATTAGGATTCTTAAAAATGGATTTTTTAGCTTTATCAAATTTAACATTTATCCATAATATTTTAAGAAATTTACCAAGTAATTTTAATCTTTATAATATTCCATTAGATGATAAAGAAACATTTGACTTATTCTGTGAAGTTGATACAGATGGTATATTTCAGTTTGAATCTACGGGAATGAAAGAATTCTTAAGAAAATTACAACCTAAGAACTTTAATGATTTATATGCAGCCGTAGCTTTATTTAGACCAGGACCAATGGATAATATTGATATTTTTATTAAAAGAAAAAATGGTGCTGATGTAACCTATATAGTTCCTGAGTTAGAACCAATTTTAAAAGAAACTTATGGTATTATTGTTTATCAAGAACAAATTATGCAAATCTTAGTAACTATGGCAGGTTTTAGTTTTGCACAAGCTGATAATATAAGACGTGCTATGAGTAAAAAGAAAAAAGAAGTAATTGAAAAGGAAAGAATAAACTTTATTACTTCTGCTGTTAAAAAAGGTTATAATGAGACGAAGGCAGTTGAAGTCTACAATTTAATATTAAAATTTGCTAATTATGGCTTTAATAAGGCTCACTCTGTAAGTTATGCTTTAATTGGTTATCAAATGGCTTATTTAAAAGTTCATTATAAAGAAGTGTTTTTAGCTAATTTACTTAATATGACTATAACTAATAGTAAGAAAACTGATGATTATTTAAATATAGCTAAAAAAGATAATATAACTATTTTAGTACCTAATATTAATAAGAGCAAAGATGTATATTTAAGTAAGAATAATTATTTATTATTACCATTAAGTATTATAAAAAATATTGGTAGTAATACGGTTAATTTAATTTTACAAGATAGAGAAGAAAATGGTTTATACATAGATTATTTTGATTTAGTTAGAAGATTTTATAAATTAGGAATTAAGAAAAATGCCATTGAAAGTTTAATTTATGCTAAAGCCCTAGATACTTTTAAAATAAATCATAAAACAATGATAAATATGTTAGATGAAGTGTTAAGATATGCTGAAATTTGTGATAATTTAGATGTTTCTTTGGTAGAAAAGCCTATCTTGAAAATAGAAGATGAGTTTGATGATAAAACTTTAATGAGTCAGGAATTAAATGTTTATGGATTTTATGTAAGTAATCACCCTGCTAGTAAATATAAGGCTAAGGATATAATAAAAATAAAAAATATAAAGGCTTACTTAGGTAAGAATGTTAAAATGGTTATATTGATTAATGACATTAGAAAAATAAAAACGAAAAAAAATGAAGATATGGCTTTTATTAATGGAACTGATGAAACAGGTAGTATGGATTTTGTTGTTTTTCCCAAAAAAATTAATTACTTAGAAAATTTGAGCATTGGCAGTTTAGTAGTAGTGATGGGAACGGTAGCTAGAAGAATTGATAAATATCAAATAAATATAAATGTAGTAAGGAGTATCTAAGATGAGTAGTGAAGAATTGTTTTTTCAAAGTCTAGGAATAAATGATTTAAAAATTTATCAAAACTATAAGATAAAAGAAGTTTTATTAGATGAGAAAAAACGAGAATTTAATGTAACTATGATAGTTCCAAATGATTTAATTTTTCAAGATGTTGATAAATTATATCAAGCTTGTAAAAGAGGAATTAATGGAAATATTAAAGTTAATTTAACTGTTGAAAGTAATATTACAGATAAAGATAAAATAATTAGTATATTTAGATATGTTTTAAATAATTATATAAGTACGAAACCTTCTTTAAGTGGGATAATAGATAATAATATTACTATGGATGATGATATTATTATTGTCGAAGTTAATACAAAAATAGAAGAAAAATCTGTATTAGAAGGAGTAAAGAGCTTATTAAATAGACTTAGTCTTTATGGAATTAAAGATGTTAATATTACTACAACTGTAAATGTAGAAAAGCAAGAAGAAATTAAAAAGTTAATGGAATCTAGTCATGAAGAACAAGTAGTAAAAGAAGTATCACCGGTATTTTTAGGTAAACATATTGATGGTGATATTATGGAAATTAATGATATAATGGGTGATACTAAAAATGTTATTGTAGAAGCTTTTATCTTTGGGGAGATTACTACTTTAGAAAAAGAAACTATTAATATTATTACTCTTAAAGTTAGCGATAAGACAAATAGTATTTTAGCTAAAATTTTTAAAAAAGATCATGATGAATTTAGTGAAGTTATGGATAATTTAAAGGCTGGTAATTGGTATCGTATCCATGGTAATGTTGAGTTTGATACTTTTGCGAAAGAATTAGTTTTAAAAGTCCGTAATATGGAAAAAATAGCTTCTAAGGAAAATAAAGTTAAAGATGATGCCGAAGTTAAGAGAGTGGAATTGCATACGCATACAATGATGAGTGCCATGGATGCAGTTATTCCGGCGGAAGCATTAGTAAAATATGCTTATAATTTGGGACATAGAGCTATTGCAGTAACCGATCACAACTGTGTTCAATCATTTCCAGAGCTATATCATACAGTTGAAAATATTAATAAAGGTAAAGATCCAAAAGACCATTTTAAAGTTTTATATGGTACAGAAATTAATGTGGTTAATGATGATATTGATGTAGTATTTAATAATCGTGAGTATAATTTATTGGACCAAACTTATGTTGTCTTTGATACAGAAACAACTGGTTTTTATGCTGGTAGTGACCAAATGATTGAAATTGGGGCAGTTAAGATTAAGAATAATGAAATTTTAGACCGTTTTGATGAGTTAATTGATCCACATCGTCCCCTTCCTCAAAAGATTACAGATTTAACTTATATTACTGATGATATGTTAAGGGGCAAAGAAAGCGAAGATGTTGTTACGAAGAAATTCTTAGATTGGGTAGGCGATTTGCCTTTAGTTGCTCATAATGCTAAGTTCGATATTTCATTTATGAAAGCAGCTTGTAATAAGTATAACTTAGGAGAGTTTAATGCGACAGTTTTAGATACTATGAGTATGGCTCGCATGTTACATCCAGATTGGCCAAATCATAAACTTAGTACTTTGACTAAAAAATTAAATATTCCTTGGGATGAAGATAAACACCACAGAGCTGATTATGATGCTGAAGGTACTGCTTATGCTTTTTATAAATTTTGTAAGGATTTTGACCAACAAAATATTTCGACTACTACTAAGTTAGTAAAAAGTATTGATACTGAGAGTTTAGTTAAGTTTGCTTATCCATTCCATGCTACTATTATTGCTAAAGACCGTGGTGGTTTAAAGAATTTATTTAAAATTATTAGTATGGCTAATACTAAATATCTTTATAAGAATGAACAACCAAAGATTCCAAGACAAGAGATTTCTAAATTAAGAGAAGGTCTTATTATTGGTTCAGCTTGCATTAACAATGAAATATTTGAAAAAGCTGCTGGTATGGAAGATGAAGAACTTGTTAATATGATGAGTTTCTATGACTATATCGAGGTTCAACCTTTAAGTGTATTCTCACATTTAATTGGCATTGATCGTAAATTTAATAATGAAATTGAGGCTCAAAATTACTTAAAGAGAATTATTCGTGTTGCTAAAGAAGCTGGAAAACCAGTAGTAGCAACTGGGGATGTTCATAATTTAACAAAGGAAGATTTAATTTATCGTGAAATAATTGTTAATACAAAGTTCAATGGTAAGTTGCATCCATTAAATCGTAAGGGCATGGCTGTTCCAAATATGTATTTAAAAACTACTAATGAAATGTTAGAAGAGTTTAACTTTTTAGATGAGGCAACAGCTTATGAAATAGTTGTTACTAATCCAAATAAAATTGCTGATATGGTTAGTGAAATTGAAGTAATTATTGCAACACCAAAACCATTTGCACCAAAAATTCCTAATTCGATTGAAACAATGACTGAGCTTGTTTATACTAAGGCAAGAAATTGGTATGGTGATGTTTTGCCTTATCATATTGAAGATAGACTTGCTAAAGAACTTTATGGTGATTCTTTAAAAGAAGCGATAACTTATTATGTTAATAAAGATGAGTCGATTACCGATAAAGATAAAGAAATATTTGCTATTTTACATAAAACGATTGTTGGTGGGTATGATTCAGTAAAAGATTATATTAAAGGTTATCTAAAAGATACTTTAGAAGAAGTACCTAATGATGAAGAGCTAGATAAAGAAGCTAAAAAGAAGTTAGGTGGTATCATCGGTGCTGGTTATGATGTTATTTACTTGATTGCTCAAAAGTTAGTTAAACACTCTAATGATGAAGGATTCTTAGTTGGGTCCCGTGGTTCCGTTGGTTCTTCATTTGTTGCTTGTATGATGGGGATAACCGAGGTTAACTCTTTGGCAGCTCATTATCGTTGTAGTAAATGCAAACTTAGTATTTTTGATGATGATGAAGGTAATCCTTTAGGTTCAACTTACTCAAGTGGTTTTGACCTTCCCGATAAAAAATGTCCAAATTGTGATATTCCAATGATTAAAGACGGTCAAGATATTCCATTTGCTACCTTCTTAGGATTTAATGCTGATAAAGTACCAGATATCGATTTGAATTTTAGTGATTTAAACCAAGCAAGTGCTCATGATTATACGAAGGTATTGTTCGGTGTTGATAATGTTTATCGTGCAGGAACTATTGGTACTGTTGCTGAAAAGACCGCTTATGGTTATGTTCGTGGATACTGTGAAGATAAGGGCATTATCATGCGTAATTTAGAAATTGAACGTTTAGCTATGGGATGTACTGGGGTTAAGAGAACTACTGGTCAGCACCCAGGTGGTATCGTTGTAATTCCAGGATATATGGAAGTTTATGATTTTACACCATTCCAATATCCAGCAGATGATCCAACTAGTGTATGGCGTACAACGCACTTTGATTACCATGCGATTGATGCTGATGTTTTAAAATTAGATATTTTAGGTCATACTGACCCAACTCAGTTAAGAATGATACAAGATTTAACTGGTGATGATATTACTAAAGTACCTTTAGATGATAAAGCAACTATGTCGATATTTACTTCGACAAAAGCTTTAGGAGTAACACCAGAACAAATTATGTGTGATACTGGTACTTTAGGAGTTCCAGAATTCGGTACACCTTTTACAATCTCTTTGGTTAAAGATACTAAACCAACTACTTTTGCTGAACTTATTAAAATATCTGGTTTGTCCCACGGTACTGATGTATGGTTAGGCAATGCCCAAGAATTAATTGCTAAAAATGTTGTTCCTTTCTCTAAGGTTATAGGATGTCGTGACGATATTATGGTCGATTTAATGTATCGTGGACTTCCACCATTTAAAGCCTTCAAAATAATGGAGTTTGTTCGTAAAGGACGTGCTTCTAAACCAAAAGACCATGAAGAATGGGAAGGCTATGTTAAATTAATGCATGAATATAACGTAGAAGACTGGTTTATTGATTCATGTGCGAAAATTAAGTACATGTTCCCTAAGGCTCATGCTGCTGCTTATGTTACTAGCGCTTTTAGAATTGCTTGGTATAAAGTTCATAAACCTATAGTTTACTATGCTTCATACTTTTCTACACGTTTTGATGATTTTGATTTAGAAGTTATGGTTAAAGGTTATGATACAATTAAAGCTAAAATGGCTGAATTAATGGCTAAAGGTTATGATGCTACTAATAAAGAAAGTAGTTTATTAGAAACTTTAAAGTTAGCTTTAGAAGCAACAGCTCGTGGTATTAAATTTAGTAATATTGATATCGAAAAAAGTGATGGTAAAAACTTTGTTATAGAAGATGAACATACATTAATTTGTCCATTTAAAGTTTTGGACGGTTTGGGGGATTCCGTTGCTACTAAAATAATTGAAGAAAGAAATAAACAACCATTTATAAGTATTGAAGATTTACAAAGCCGTGGTAAGGTAAGTAGTACAACTATTGATAAATTAAGAACCCTTGGTGTTTTAGATGGCTTACCAGAAACTTCACAATTAAGTTTATTTTAGTTTGATTTTGTGGTATCCTTATGTTAGGAGGATAACGATATGTCAAAGAAAGATTTAAAAAAATATAACGATATGTTATTATGTTATGCTATTTTGATTTTAACTATCGGTTTAGTTGGAGGTTCATTTTTAATAGCAGTTGGTGTTAAATGTGATACTATAAATGCTATTAGTTTCTGTATGATGGGTTCTATTATAATTCTTACTTTCTTTGTGATTTCTGTTGTGATGTACTTGGTTGCAAAAAAGGAAGAATTTAAGAAATTGTTTGAATAACTGATAAGCTGTTAGAATGTTTTGATTCTAACAGTTTTATTTTGCGTAATAAGTATAAATATAATATGAAATTTGGTAACAAAGACAATTGACATATACTAGATACTTTGATAAAATAACAGATGTTTTAAGGGCTTTCTTAAAACCGCACTGAAAAGGTTAAAAGAGTTTTGATACCACCTTAAAGGCGTGTCTTAAATTTATAAGGAGGGATATTATGAAAGCAATTTTTGTAACAGGTGGAAAACAATATTGTGTTTCTGAAGGCGATGTAGTTTATGTTGAAAAATTAGATGCTGAAGTTGGTAAAGAAGTAACTTTTGATGAAGTTCTTATGGCTGGCGAAGTATTTGGTAATCCAACAGTTAAAAATGCAAGTGTAGTTGGTGTTGTTGAAAAACAAGGTAAACAAAAGAAAATTACTGTATTTAAGTATAAACCTAAGAAGAAATATCGTAAAAAACAAGGACATAGACAACCATATACTAAGGTTACTATTAAGTCTATTAATGTTAAATAATTATGATAAAAGTGAACTGTGTAGTATCTAATGGTTTAATTAGTAAAATAAGTATTAAAGGTCATGCTGACTATGATACTTTAGGTAAAGATATTGTTTGTGCAGCTGTATCTAGTATAGTTACAACTACGATAAATAATGTAATAGCTTTAGAAGATGACACAATTAAATACGATACTAAAGAAGGTAATGTTTGTATTACTGTTCTAAGGAATAGTAAAGTTACTGATAAACTTTTAAATGTTATGTTAAATATGTTAAAAGAATTAGCAACTGACTATCCACAAAATATAAAAATAGGAGGATTAAAATGAATTTTATGAAATTGAATATCCAATTATTTGCTCACGTTAAGGCTCAAGGTTCTACTCAAAACGGTAGAGATTCTGTTGGTCGTAGATTAGGTGCTAAGGCTAGCGACGGTGAAGTTGTTAGTGCTGGTTCAATAATCTATCGTCAAAGAGGAACTAAGATTTATCCAGGAACAAATGTTGGAATGGGAAAAGACCATACTCTATATGCTAAAATAGCTGGCGTTGTTAAATTTGAACGTTTAGGTAGAGATAAGAAAAAAGTAAGTGTATACGAAGTTAAGTAGTATATACTTCTTTTTTTATGTTATAATTTTTCTATAAGATATGAAGGTAGGTTAATATGTTTGGAAAGATTATAGAGTTAAGAGATAATTATATATATTTAGAAAATAAATTTGATAGAGCAGAAACTAATTTAATTGGTTTTCATGTTATTTTTAATGATTCCAATAAGACTTTAGTTGGGGAAATTGAAAATATAAGTGTTGAAAAAATAGAAATATTACTTATAGGTGAAATTAAAAATAATGCATATGCACCAGGCATTATAAAGAAACCAAGTCCTAATGCAACGGCTAGAATTATTACTAAAAAGGAATTAGAACATTTATTAGGTAGTCAAGATTATAGTAATAAAAGTAACCTACTTATAGGTAACTCCCTTGTTTATGATGGATTTAAAATTACAGCAAATAAAAATAAGTTTTTTAGTGGGCATTTTGCTATTTTAGGAAATACTGGTTCTGGAAAATCTTGTGCTGCGGCTAGACTTTTACAAAATTTATTTTATAGCAATGATGATAAATTACCAATCAATTCCCATTTTGTTATTTTTGATGTTTTTGGCGAGTATAAAAGTGCTTTAAAAGGAATAGAAAATATTTCTGGTTTAGCCTTTAAAAGTTATTCAACAAATCCAAAGGAAGATGATATGCCAGTAAAAATACCAGCTTACTTTTTAGGTGTTGATGATTTGGCACTTTTACTTAATGTTAGTGATTATAATGTTATTCCCGTTATTGAAAACACTTTAAGATTAACTTATATTTTTACAAGTAAAGATCCAGATACAGTTAAATATAAAGATTATATTATTGCTTCAACACTAATGGATATATTGTCTTGTGGAAAAACAGCGGCTGCTATTCGTGACCAGATAATTGCTGCGTTAACTAAGTTTAATACAGTTAACATTAGTTTAGATTCCATTATTCATCAACCAGGTTATGATAGAACTTTGCGTCAATGTTTACTTATTGATAGTCAGGGCAAAATGAATGCCATTGGACCCTTAACTGATTTTGTTAAATCTTTCTTAAATTTTGATTTAAATGAATTAAAAATCAAGCCTAATTTTATTTATACATTAGAGGATTTACAAGTTGCATTAGATTTTTCTTTACTTAATGAAGGAGTATTAAATTCAAGTGTGAGATATGATAAATTAAACACTTTGAAGATAAGGTTAAATTCTATTATTAATAGTGAATATAAACATATATTTGAATTTAGTGAAGTTGTTTCTAAAAATGATTATATTAAACAATTTTTTAAAGCTAAAGATGGTAAGAATGCCCAGATAATTAATATCAATTTAAATGGGGTTGATGATAGAATGATTAAAATTTTATCAAAAATATATGGAAAAATGTTTTTTGATTATGTAACTAATTTAGATAAAAGGGCAAGTTTTCCCATTCATATGGTAATTGAAGAGGCTCATAGGTATGTTCAAAATGATCATGATTATGAGATATTAGGATATAATATTTTTGATAGAATTACTAAAGAAGGTCGTAAATATGGAATTCTTTTAGGGCTTATTACTCAAAGACCTAGTGAGTTATCAACAACTAGTTTATCACAATGTTCAAACTTCTTAGTACTTAGACTTCACCATCCTGATGATGTTGATATTGTAAGTAGAATTAGTGCTGCTGTAAATAAAAATATGTTAGAAAGAGTAAAAACTTTACGTTCAGGTATGCCATTGTGTTTTGGAACAGCCTTTAATATTCCCGTAATTGTTGATATGACTTTACCTAATCCAATGCCTACTTCAACTAGTGTTGATGTTGTAAAAGTTTGGTATAACTAAAATGAAAAATATTGTATATCATGGATTAGTACTTCTGATTTAAAGGTTTTAGAGCCACATAAATCTACACATGGAAATTTTGTTTATGCAACAAACTATAAAGAAATAGCAACTATTTTTGCTAAAAAATATGGGCATGATTTAACTTATGGTATTGGTAGAAGTAATAAAGATGAACATTGGATAATAACAGAAAGAGTACCATGTGCTTTTGATAGAATGTTTAATAATCCGTTTTCTTTGTATACTTTGCCAATAGATACTTTTAAAGATATAAAAACTGGTTTTGCTGAAGTTGTTTCTGATACTAGTGTGAAAGTTTTAAAAGAAGAAAAATATCCTAATGTATATGAAGCTTTAAAAAAATTAGAACAAGAAGGAAAAATAAGGCTTATTTCTCATGATAAAGAAAGCAAATTAACTAAAAGTGATGAAATGAAAATGCTAGAAAACTTTGTGACTTTTCAAAAAAGAAATGGCAAGACTTTTTCTAAGTATGACTTTGAAGATATGGTATTCTTACATTCTAATTTGTTAGGGCATATTAATGAAATATTATTAGAAGAAAATATAAATAATCAAATAATAAAGAAAGAGGATTTAATAACAATTCTTCAGAAAAAATTATGTTTAATAAGTACTGGTTTAAAAAATGAACCTTTCTTAAATAATGGTATTAAAGTAATATTAGAAACTTATCCAGAATTAGAAAACTATGTTAAACAGTCTTTAGAAATAAATAGTTTTAATAAAGAACAATTAAAAGATTTATATGCTAAAAAAGATGAATTTTTAAGTAAGAAAGATTTTGAACTATATTTAACTGGAAGTGTTTTTAATAGTTTAGATAAACCCGCTATTATCGATTTTGGAGCAGGGCATTCTATTTATAGGACACCTCTTGCGTTTTATGAGTTTCAAAGGTTAATGAAAAAATTTAAAAATATTGTTTTTCTAGTACCTAGTGAAGATAAGAGTGAGGCTTTAAGGATAATAAATGAAAGAGTAGCAAAACGTGGTCAAAATAATGATGTTGATTATACTAAAATTAATAGAAGTCATTTAGAAAGTCCTTGTAATGATATAATTGCTACTATGAAAATATGTACTAAAGGAATGAACTCATCTCTAGTTGCTAGTGAGATATTAAGAAGAATTCAAGAAAAAAAAGAAGATATTGATATAGAAAAGTAAGATATTTATATAATCATAGATATGTCTAATTGTTTGTAAAGTAAGATAAAGTAAAGAAAAAATAATTTTCTTTTTAAATTAAGTATGCTAATATTAAGGGGAATAGAGATAATATATTAACAAAAATTACTATTCAAAGTTTAATAATTATCATAAGAGGAGGAAAAATTATGGGATTTATTAAAGCATTTGCAGGAGCAATAAGTGGTACTTTTGCAGATCAATGGAAAGATTTTTATGTTCCAAGTAGTAATATAACAGAAACATCTGCTGTTTATCCTGCTGTATTAAAAAGTACAAATAATGGTAGAGGAGAAAACTATAAAGGTAATGCTAATATTATTACTAATGGTAGTAAAATTGTTGTACCAGAAAATACTGCTTTGATTACAATGCAAGATGGGGCAATTACAGGCTGTATTACTGAAGCTGGTGGTTATGAATTTAAGTCAGATGATGTAAATTCAAAATCAATGTTTGCAGGAGATGGAATATTTGGTCAAACAATTAAATCAACATGGGAAAAAGTAAAATTTGGTGGCATTCCTGGAAGTCAACAATTAGCATTCTATGTTAATTTAAAAGAAATTCCTAATAATAAGTTTGGTACTCAATCTGAAATTTATTGGGATGATGCTTTTTTAGGGACACAAGTTGGTGCTATTACAAGAGGTACTTATACTTTAAAAATAGTTGACCCACTATTATTTGTTAAAAATTTTGTCCCAGCTAAATATTTAGTTGCTGATGCACCAGTATTTGATTTTGGTGATATGGATAATGATGTTTGTGAACAATTATTTAATGAAGTAGTTGGTACTTTATCATCAGCATTTTCTAAGTATACAAATGATCCTGAAAAAGGTAATAGAATTACTAAAATTCAAGCTGATCAAATTGGGTTTGCAAAGGCAATGAGTGATGCTGTAGAAGAAGCATATCAATGGAAGGAATCTAGAGGTTTAGAAATTGTTAAAACAGCTATTCTTGCTATTGAATATGATGAAGATACTAAGAGATTAATGAGTGATGTTAAGAAAGCTGATGCCCTAAGTGGTGCTAGAGGAAACTCATTTATGCAACAAGCTGCTGCTCGTGGTTTAGAAAGTGCTGGTGCAAATGGTGGTGGTGCTGGTATGGCTTTTATGGGTGTAGGTGCTAATGCTGCTGGTAGTATGGTAAGTAACTTTGCTCAAGAAAACACTCCTTCATCTTATAATCCTAGTTTTGCAAACAAAGAAAGCAATAGTGGAAATGCTACAAGTGAGGATCCTGCTACTAAACTTCTTAAAATGAAAGAACTTTTAGATGCTGGTGCTATTACAGAGGAAGACTACGAAAAAATTAAAAAACAATTATTAGGACTATAAAACGTGGAAGATAATACTAAAACTAATGTTACTGATATTAATAATGGACCAACTATTATAAAGACTGATAATGGAGTAGAAAACGGTCAAAATAAATGTCCAAAGTGCGGAGCAACAGATATATCACCTGTTGCTTCAACTGGTCATTTACGTTGTAATTTTTGTCATTATGAATTTGAGCCAGAAAAATTTGCTGCTATGATGAGTGATATCGATGCTTTAAATGGTAAAGTTATTGGTTCAGGAGCTCAAGATATTGTAAGTAATGCATCTAATATCGTTACATTTAAATGTAGTAGTTGTGGAGCAGAAGTAGTTGTTGATACAGCTAGTAGTATGCAGGCTAGATGTCATTGGTGTCGTCATATATTGTCTGTAAATGAACAAATTCCAAATGGTAGTGTTCCTGATACTTTGTTACCATTTAAAGTAGCTAAAGAAGAGGCCGAAGGTATAATTAAAGGCTTTGTTAATAAAAGAAAATTTTTTGCTAATCCTAAGTTTAAAAAAGAATTTACAACTAATAATATAATAGGAGTATTTTTTCCTTATATGCTTTTAGATGTAAATGCTCATGCTAATTTTAGCGGGGAAGGTGAACGTCAAACTAGGACTTATCAAGTACAAAATGGTGATATGCGCCATACAAAGTATGATGCCGATGTATATCATGTCGAAAGAGATTTTGATTTTACAATTCAAGGCTTATCTATTGAATCAAGTTCCAATAATCTAAATGAAGTAAGTGGTAAAACTAATAATATTATTAATGCTATAATGCCTTTTGATACAGAAAACTGTGTTAAATTTAATGCTAATTATTTAAGAGGTTTTAATTCAGAAAAAAGAGACGTTAATATTGAAAACTTAAAGGAAACAGCTTATGAACAGTGTAAAGATATAGCAAGATACTCATGCAATGATACTTTAGAATTTTATGATAGAGGTGTTCGTTGGGATAATGAGTCTTTAAATATTAAGGGTGAGCAGTGGACATCTGCTTATTTGCCTGTATGGCTTTATAGCTATTTAGAGGATAAAGGTAATAAAAAACTATTACATTATGTTGCTGTAAATGCAAGAACTAAAGAAGTAATGGGAAGTGTTCCTATTCATATACCAATGTTGTTACTAGCATCTTTTATAGTAGAAATATTTGGTTATATCGCGGCTAGTAATATTGATTGGGATTACAGTTGGATATTTTTATCAGTGGGATTTATTTATTTCTTTGTTATTTATAATATATATCGTAATACTAGTGCTCGTCATACTTATGAAAAAGAAACTAAAAGAGATATGAAAAATTTAAAGAAAATAGATAATTTTGTGAGAAGTAATAATGGACAGACTAGTAGTATGATGGATGGCGCTAATAATAGAACTATAAGAGGTAAATTTCATTAAGATAGATAAATGTTAGAAGTTTTTTCTAGCATTTTTTTAATTTTATTTTGGTAAAAATTCTTGATTATTCAAGTATTTTATGATTAAATAATTTTTTGGTGAAGAAAATGAATATTGAAGAAATGAATAAGCATCTTAATAATAATCCTTATACTAATTATTTGGTTAGAGATAAGGATATTATAAGAACTCCATATACTAGTGAAATAAATTTTAAAAATACTTCTCCTATGTGTAATTTAGAAGAAATAGATTGCAGCACTTCTGGGGTACTAGAAGATATAGAAGATACTATTTTTAAATTAAATGATATAGATTATGATGCCCTAAGTTTTAGCTTTTGTGGTGGTTTAGTTGTTAAAAATAACAAACATAAAACAGAAAATATTGATGATTTATTCTTATATCGTTTAATTATTTATCCTGTAAAGAGTGTTAATGGTGAGTATAGAAGAATAAGTGGCGGTAATAAAAATATATATCAAAGTGTTTCTGGGAGCATGGAAAAGATTATTCATTTTGAGGATTTACTTGCCATTTTAAATAGTTTACATATATTACCGTTATATGTTGATAGTGATTATTTTAAAGTATTAACAGAAGGTTTCCTAGGTTGTGGTAAGCCAATATTATTTACTTTAAAAAAAGAAAAAGGTAGAGTACTTAAGAAGAATTAAGTGCTTTTTTCTTTTGGCTTGGGCTGATAATTTAATATAAATTTCTTTAAAACATTGTTTCAAGAAAAAGTTATGATACAATAACAATATAAATTGGTGGTGTTTTATGATAAATATATTAATAGTAGAAGATGATATTAATTTACTTAATATTATAAAGAAGAATTTAGAAAGAGAAGGATATATTGTTTATACAGCCTTAGATGGAGTATCTGGGTTAGAAGTATTTGAAAATAATCATATTGATTTAATTATTTTAGATTTAATGTTACCTAAATTAGATGGATATGAATTTACGAAGAAAATTAGAAATGAAAAAGAGAATTTACCGATTATCATGACGACGGCCAAAAGTTTAATGGAAGATAAACGAATTGCTTTTCAAACTGGTGTTGATGATTATATGACTAAACCCTTAGAAATGGAAGAACTATTATTAAGGGTAAAAGCCTTACTTAGACGTAGTAAAATTTTAGCCGAAAGAAAAATAGTTATTGGTAAAGTAGTAGTTGATTGTGATGCAATGACACTAACCAGAGATGGTGATGTAACGGAACTAACCCAAAAAGAGTTTGCCTTACTTTATAAATTATTATCTAATCCTAATAAAATATTTACAAGAAATCAGTTAATGGATGAGATATGGGGATATGAGTCTAATAGTGATGATAGGACAATCGATGCTCATATTAATAGATTAAGAAGAAAATTTGAAAATTATCCAGAATTTGAAATTAAATCGGTTAGGGGGCTAGGGTATAAGGTGGTTAAAAATGAAAAAAATTAATGATGATGAAATAAAGGCTAATCAAAAATTAACTGTTTATTTTACAGCTTTAGCATTTTGTACCTTTGCAGCGATTATAATAGCTTTAAGTTTTTTGATATTTTTAGGTAATAAAATACTAGGTTGGGACTATATGATTGATTTGCACCAGTCCCAGTTTTGGGTTTTAGTCTTTGTGGCTATCATTTTAATTGGGGTGATTTCTTCGATTTTAATTGGTCGTCCTATTTTAAAAGGGATTAAAGAGATATCTAACTCCACGAAAAAGATTAGTGAAGGAGACTTTTCGGTACGTATTAAAGAAAATAATACTAAGTTTTTAGGGCGTCTTTCTCATGATTTTAATCAAATGGCTAAAGAATTAGAGGGTGTTAAAATATTAAGAAATGATTTTATTAATAATTTTTCCCATGAGTTTAAAACACCAATAAGTTCGATTAAAAATTATGCAGAAGAGTTAAAAAATAATGATTTATCTAAAGAAGAACAGGATAAATATTTGGATATAATTATTAAAGAAGCAACCAGACTTTCTAACCTTTCTAATAGTATTTTATATTTATCAAAAGTAGAAAAACAAGAAATTTTAACAGACAAAACGAAGTATGATGTGGGGGAACAAATAAGACAAGCTATTCTTTTAGAAATGAAAAAAATAGAAGAAAAGAATCTTGAATTAGACTTAGATATATTAGATTATAAATTGTTGTTGAATGAAGATAGTATTGAACAAGTATGGATTAATATTTTAGATAATGCAATTAAATTTAGTGAAGCTGGTAAGACTTTAAAAATTACTAGTAAACTTGTTAATGGTTTTTATGAAGTAAGAATTAAAGATGAAGGAATTGGTATTGAAGAAGATGATTTACCATTTGTTTGCGAAAAATTTTATAAAGCCGATAAGTCACATTCTGAAGAAGGTAATGGTTTGGGTCTTTCTTTGGTAAAAAGAATTCTTGAATTGCATAAAGGTAGTATTGAAATAAAAAGTAAAGTAGGTAAAGGAACTTTAGTTATCGTAAAATTACCAATTAAGTGATTTCATATTCAGTTCATTTTTAAATTGTATAATAAATTTGTTTTGCATAGGAAGTGATTACTTATGAAGAAAAATTATGCCTATTATAATAATCCAAAGATAAATAGTTTTAAAGATTTAATGAATTTAAGTATTAAAAAACCAGATGATATAGCTTTTAAATATTTGGATAATAGTAAAGTTTTAATTAGTAAGACTTATAATGATTTTTATGAAGATGTAAGACTTACTAGTAATTATATAGCTAATCTTTATAATAATAAACATATTGCTTTAATTGGAAAGAATTCATATAACTTTTTAGTGTTATTTATGAGTATTGTTATCAGCGGTAATTGTGTAGTTATTATTGATAAAGATTTAGATGCTAATGATATTAAAAAGATGCTTAAGAATACTAGTACTAATACTTGCTTTTATTCTAAAGAATATTGTGATAGTTTAAATGGGATTGTTAGTAAGATGTATCCGATTGAAGAGATAGAAAATTATAAATTAGAAAAAAATTTTATTAGATTTACTAATCCTAAAGATGCTAGTGTTATTTTCTTTACTTCGGGAACAACGGGATTTAACAAGGCTGTTTGTTTAAGTGAAGAAAATATTTGCTTTGATATTTGGTCTTTAGCTAGTCTATTTAAACCGAATGGCGGTGTATTTGCTGTTTTACCATTTCATCATTCGTTCGGACTTATTACTGGTATTTTAAAACCATTCTATTATCACGTTCCAATATTTATTAATAGTAGTCTTAAGTCTTTACAAAAGGAAATGAAGCTAGCAGAAGCTAATACAATGTTTGTAGTGCCAGTATTTATTGAAACTTTTTATAAGACTATTTGGTCAACAGCTAGAAAGACTAAGCAAGATAAAAAGTTGAAATTAGCGATTAAGTTATCTAACAGTCTTTTAAAAATTGGTATCGACTTAAGAAAGAAATTATTTAAATCAGTTACTGACCAGTTTGGGGGAAATTTGGAATATTTTATATGTGGTGGGGCTTATTTAGATAGTAAATATATTAAATGGTTCCGTAGTATTGGGATTGAAATTTTAAACGGTTATGGTATTACTGAGTGTAGTCCAGTTGTAGCAGTTAATCGTAATTTGTATGGTAAAGACGGTTCTGTTGGTTTAATTGGTCGTGATATTGATGTTAAAATAATCGACGATGAAATATGTGTTAAAGGTAAAAATGTCATGCTGGGGTATTTTAATGATACGAAGGCAACTAAAGAAGTCTTGCAGGACGGTTGGTTTAAAACTGGCGACCTAGGTTATATTGATAAAGATGGATTTTTGTTTATAACTGGTAGGAAGAAAAACTTAATAATTTTATCTAATGGTGAAAATATTTTACCGGAAATGATAGAAGAAAAACTAATGAAAGATAAAGGAATTATGGAAGTAGTGGTTAGTACTTTAAATAATCAGTTAGTAGCATATATTTATCCAAGTGAGGATTACTTAGGTAATACAACTTATTTTAATAATTTAATTTATAAATATAATAAGATGGTTCCTAAAAATCATCAAATAAGTAAGTGTATTTTAAGAACTACGGAATTTAAGAAAAATAATAATCATAAAATTTTAAGAAATAAAATAATGGAGGAATAAAAAATGGAAAATAAAAAAATAATGGTTGGAGAAGTAATTAAATTAATTAGTGAGGTTTGTGAAATACCGGAAGAAAAGATTAGTGGTAAATCTAATTTAACCACGGATTTAGAGTTAGAATCTTTAGATATTGTTACTTTGATTAGTGAATGTGAAGAAAGATATCATATAACCGTTCCTGATAAAGATATTAAGACTTTCCAAACTGTTAATGATATTGTGGAATACTTAAATAAGTAATTGTTAATTTATAAATTAATAATTAAGATTTTAGAAAAATGAATAAATTATATATTGAAGAAAATGTTAGTAGTAATGATATTATAAAAGAAATTGCTATTGATAATAATTTAAGTAACTATGTAGTTTTAAAAAATAAAAATGGTAAACCTTATTTTAAAGGTAATGATATCTATTTTAATATAAGTAATAAAGATAATATAACAGTTGCAGTTACAAGTTTTAACCCAGTTGGTATTGATATTGAAAAATTAACTTTTAAGCTCTCGATAGTTAAACATTTTTTTAGTAAAAATGAACAAGAAATAATTAAGAAAAGTTTAAATAAAGAGTTAGATTTTACAACTATATGGGTAAAAAAAGAAGCTTATTTAAAATACTTGGGTTTAGATTTAACAAGTATTAGAAAGATAGATACAACTAAAATAAGTGGTTTTACAATAAAAAAATATAAAGAATATATAATAGGAATTAAGGAGTAAGGATGAATTTATTATATTGTGGGGATAGTAATATTAAAGACGGTCTATTTTTGTCAATAAAATCAATTTTAAAAGTAGAAAAAGAAGCTTTAAATATTTATGTTTTATCAATGGATTATTTAAATTATAAAAAGATAGATAGTGATTTTATTGATTATTTAGATACTTTAGTAAAAGAAGTTAATAAGAAGAGTTTTGTTAAACTAATTGATATGACTAGTATTTATCAAGAAAATGAATGTAAGGCAAATAAAGATACTTTATTTACACCTTATTGTATGTTAAGACTATATAGTGATTTAGTTGATTTACCTAGTAAAATATTATATTTAGATACGGATGTTTTAGCTTATCGTAGTTTTAAAGATTTTTATGATATTAATAATACTAATTATGAGTTAGTAGGGGTACTAGATTACTATGGTAGTCATGTTTATAAAAAGAATCCTTTTAAGAAAGATTATTTAAATTCTGGAGTATTACTGTTTAATTTGGATTTACTAAAAAAGGAAGATATTTTAAAGAAAGCTCGTAAAATGTGTGCGACTAAAAAGATGCTATTGCCTGATCAAAGCGCTTTAAACATTTTGTGTAAACATAAACTTATTGTTGATAGAAAATATAACGAACAAAAAGCTATGCAAAGTGATACGGTGCTAAGACATTTTACAACGACATTTAAGTTTTTTCCAAGGATTAAAACGCAAAAAGTTAAGCCTTGGCAAATTAATAGAATGCATGATGTATTAAACTGTCATGAATTTGATTGGTTACTTGACGAATATAAGGAGTGGTTACAAATGAATAATAAAATTATACCAATATTTTTTACAATTGATGATGCTTTTGCACCTTTTGCAAGTGTAGCAATAAAGTCATTACTTGATAATGCTAGTCAAAATTATTTTTATCATATTCATATTGTTAATAATGGTTTAAGTGAAGAAAATATTACTAAGATTTTAAAATTAGAAACTAGTTATAGTAAGATAATGTTTAATAATATGGATGAAAGACTTAAAGCAATAACGGATAAAAAAGGAACAAGATTAAGAGAAGACTACTTTAGTTTGGCTATTTTCTTTAGAATTTTTATCCCTGATTGTTTTAAGGAATATGATAAAGCTTTATATATTGATGCTGATACTATAATATTAGATGATATTAGTAAGTTATATAATACAGATTTAGAAGGTAACTATATTGGGGGATGTGTTGATACTTCTTGTTTTGGTATTAAAGATATAACTAATTATTTTACCAACGGTGTTGGAGTTGATTACCGTGAGTATATAAATTCTGGTGTTATTCTTTTTGATATGAAAACTTTAAGAGATAAAGGTTTTGCCGATAAATTCTTATATTTATTTAATAAATATAACTTTGGCAATGTAGATCCTGACCAATCTTATATAAATGCGATGCTAAAAGGTAAAATTAAGTATTTAGATGGTAAGTGGGATACTATGCCTACTGAGGGTGGTAAAAGGTGTGATAATCCGGGTATTGTTCACTTCAATTTATTTAAGAAACCTTGGCATTATGATAATGTTTTATATGAAGATGAATTTTGGAGTTATGCTAAGAAAACAGCTTATTATGAAAAAATAAAGGAAATTAAAGAAAACTATACTGATGAAGATAAACAAAAAGACAATAAGAGCTTAGAAGCAATGTTAAAAAGATGTCGAGAAATAGTTAAAGATGAGGTTACTTTTAAAACAGTCTTTGATAGTGGTAAGGAAGATAGATTGTAATGATTATCGGTGGTTCGAAAAAAGATGTAATTAAAAATATTGAACAAAATGTCTTAGATAATGAACTTAATAAAAAAGTAGAAGTTAATGATGCGATATTAAGTGATGAGGAAATAACTAAGTTATTAGATACTTTTTATAAAAATAAAGGTAAGAAAATAAGATATGGTATTAAGCATGCAATTGCTAATATGACAGTAAGTAAGTATATGAAAATGCTTGATAAGGATATTCAGGTTAAGGGAGCTGAAAAGTTAAAAAATGTAGATTTAAGTAAGGGAGCAATTATTACATCTAATCATTTTAATCCTTTAGATACTTTTATTATTAGAAAATTAGTAGAAAAAGTCTTAAAGAAAGATTTATATATAGTTATTCAAGATACAAATTTAGCCATGCCTGGTAGTTTAGGTTTTTTAATGAATTATTTAAATGTTATACCAGTTAGTAAAAGTCCAACTTATTTAGCGGGAACTTTTAAAGAAAATTTAAGAAAAATTTTAAATGCTGGTAATATTGTTTTGATTTATCCAGAAGAAGAAATGTGGTTTAATTATCGTAAGATAAGACCATTAAAAAGAGGAGCTTATCAGTATGCTGCTATTCTAAATGTACCTGTAATATCTTGTTTTACAAAGATAATAGATACAGATATAGTTGATAACGAAGAATTTAATAAGACTACTTATGAGTTAAATGTTTTGGGAGTTTTATATCCTGATAAAGATGTTAGTCCTAGAGTAAATAGTATTAATATGTTAAATGAAGATTATGAGTGGAAGAAACAGGCATATGAAAATGTTTATCATAAAAAGTTAGAATATACTTTTTCTGCTGATGATATTGCTGGTTATAGATGGTAGAGTACTTAGTACTCTTTTTTGTATGAATATATATTTATTGGAAATAATATATTCTTTAAAAAGGCTTAAAGATATGATATCATTTATGTATAAGGTAAAAATAATATCCGAAAATACGTATTCATAGAGTTTTTAACTCTATGAAAACAGAATTAGGGGATATGTATATTATTTTTAATTTTGGTAGGCTATAAGTGTCGCGTATTATAGCTAGGAATGGTTTATATTAATATGAAGAAATTTAATAAAGATAAGTATTTAAAGAAATTAAAATTTAATAAATATAAGAGATACTTATATATAGGTATACCTTGTGTATTGTGTTGTTTATTGTGTTTGTATTTTGCTTATTCTAAATTCTTTGTATCTGAGGAACAAGCGGTAATTAGAACTACTGTTGGTGATTTTATCTCAGGGGATATAGTTATTACTCCCTATATAGATGGAGAATATTCTAAAACTATTCCTGGTAAGAATGATGGATATGTAGTTGAGAATGTCGTTTGTGATAATGACGCTTCTGCTAGTTGGAATAATGATGATTGGGGTATGCTTGTTACTAATTTAACTAAGAGAACAAAATGTAATGTGTATTTTAAAAAGGTAGTTTCAAAAGTACCTGATATTATTGCTCAGTTAGATACAACTGGAAAGTGTCCAACTATGAATGCTGATGGCTCAGTGAATGTTACTGGGGTAGAGGCAACAAATGGTTATTTATGTAAGGCTAAAGATGCTTATGGTGATTCATATTATTATCGTGGTAATGTAACTAATAATTATGTGAAATTTGGAAAATGGGCGGGTGATACTCCAACTGTAGTGTATGGTTATTATATCGACGAATATAGAGAATATGATTCTATGGAGGCTTGTCAAAATGCTTCATACTATAATAAAAATTGTACTATAATCAATAGGGCAGGTAAGGATATGTATTGGCGTATTATTCGTATTAATGGTGATGGTAGTGTAAGAGTTATTTATGATGGCACAAGTGCTCATGCTAATGGTGAGTCAAGTTCGGATAGACAGATTGGTACGAGTGTTTTTAATAATAGTTATAATGATAATGCCTATGTTGGTTATATGTATGGACAAACTGGTGCCTCAACTTACGCTGCTGCTCATGCGAATACCAATGATTCAACAATTAAGGCTTACATAGATAATTGGTATAAAACGAATATAGTTGGTACAGCTAATGAACAATATTTGGCTGATAATGTATTTTGTAATGACCGTTCGATAAGTACGTATACCACAAGTCCAAATACGAAACTGGGTTATGGAACTAATTCAACATATTACAGATGGGTATATGGTCCATGGAGTGGTACGAATTATGGTAATATGACAATGATGTTAACATGTCCCCAAAAGAATGATGCCTTTACCGTAAGTGATACTACTAATGGTAATGGAGCTCTAACGTATCCAGTTGGTCTTTTAAGTACGGATGAAATTGTACTAGCCGGTGGGTGGTTAGCTAACAATAGTGGTTATTACCTATACTCGGGGCAGTCTTTGTGGGGTTCCTCGCCGATCTACTTCACTGGTAGTTACGCTGGTGTGCATTACGTGGGTGCGCTTGGCAATGCGGACGGCCGCAGCTACGTGAACCGCTACAACACGGTTCGGCCAGTTTTCAATCTTAAGGCTGAAGTGCTGGTACAAGGCTCAGGGACAGCTGAAGACCCATACCGCCTTTCTCTTACTAGCTGACAATTTTTCTTAAAGTCTTATAAACACTGGCTTTAAGAGCAGTTAAAGCTAGCCCCACAGTGTGCAATTTTCTTGATTTTAGACATCTGTCTATAAAATATATAAAAATTGCTGTGTTTTCTACACAGCAATGCTCTCCACTAGCTGGTGGAGTTTTTTTCTTGTACCAATTTTAGAAAAATCTAAGCATCATAAAGGATAAATCGAAAGCTTAAACGAACATATTTTAATGACTCAAAGGCTCGAGGAAATAAGGTTAAAGCTGTATTAAATAACGATTTTGTTCTGATTTTAATTCTGCGTACAGTGATGTGAGTTTTAATCTTAGTATGTTTATAACTTCTAGTATTTTTAGAATAATCAGATCCTAGAATAGTTAAATATAGAACACCAATACAAGCAAAACAATACATTGATTTGAAGTAATCTAAAAAACAATTAACTATTGATTTTTATATACTTTGTTCATACAACCACCAATCATTTCTAGTTTTAAATTAATGATATCAAAAGGTGGTTGTATAATAAGTTTTAAGGTACAAAATGGGTAGAAGGTAATTTTACTCATTTTTTAATGCTTTAAAAAATTATCCGGTTATAAGATGTAATTGATACTAATTTAGCAACTGTTTCAAAATAATATGATAACTTTACGATTTTTTTGGTCAAAATGTCGTCTTACTTTGTATATGAAAATGTACATTTATTTCCTTGATAAGTATCTCTTTTTACCATTTCTTTATCTATATCATTTAGAACACAAAATTTCTTTAAGACCCATTCAGGGGTAATTAAATCTTCTTTTTTAGGATCTCCGGTTAGTCTATGAATAACCATTTCTGGACGAAGATATTCTAACTGGGAGACTACTATATCGATATATTCTTCTTTAGTTAAGATATGAAATGGCTTTTCTTGATACATAGTAGCTAACTTAGTATTTTTTATAATATGAAGCATATGAATTTTAATGCCAGCTACATTTAAAGAATTTACATATTTGGCTGTATTAATCATCATATCTTTGGTTTCACCAGGAAGACCATTAATAATATGGACAACTACCTTAATATTATTAGCTACTAACTTTTTAACACACTCGTCAAAGTTTTTTAAATCATGACCACGATGGATTAATTTTAAAGTTTCATCATACATAGATTGTAATCCTAATTCAATAGTAAGATTAGTTCTTTTATTTAAATCGATTAGATATTCTAAGCATTTATCAGAAATACAATCACTACGAGTAGCAATAGAAAGGCCAATAACGTTAGGAATTTTTAAAATAGGTTCAAACTTTTCTTTTAGTATTTCAACTGGTGCATAAGTATTGGTATTAGCTTGAAAGTAACCGATGTAATAGGCATCTTGCCATTTATGTTCCATAACATTTTTAACCATATCAAATTGCGTTATTAAATCATCTTCGACTAAGCCGGCAAAATCACCACTACCTAATGGTGAACAAAATATGCAACCATAGCCATCTTTTTTATTGGGACAACTGAAACCGGCATTTAAAGAAACTTTAAAGACTTTTTTTCCATATTTAGTTTTATATTCATAATTTAGGGTATGATATCTTTTATTATCGAGAGTATATTTAAACGTGTTTTTCATGTAAATCACCTAGAAGTAGTTTAACATAAAAACTAAATTTTAAAAATAAAAAAATAAGTTGGAAATTCTTAATTTTAGTCCAACTTATTTTTTGTTTGAGGGTATAGATAACATTAATCTGCTGATAAAACATAAGGCTTTTCTTTAAGTCCTAATCCGGCTACTAAAGAATCTGCTTTTATATTAATAACTGGTTTTACAGACGCAGAATTAGAATTAATTCCAAAGTTTGGTGTTGAACCATCCTCGCTTATTGATCTATTACCTGTTATTCCTATAGTACAACTTCCTGCGGAAGCAGTCCAATATTTATTACCGGTATATAGATAATACCCGTTATTAGCACTATTCCAGCCACCAGCTAAAGTAATATCATCACCAGACAATAGTCCTATTGGATAAGTTAAAGCTCCATTACCCTTACTAGTATCACTTACCGTAAAAGCATCATTCTGTTGTGGACAAGTAAAAGTTACCGTCGTATTACCATAACTACTTCCATCCCAAGGTCCTCTGGCCCAACGATAATAAGTTCCTTTGGTCCCATATCCACTACTACCATGAGATCCATCTGTATAAGTACTAATCTTACGGTCATTGCAAAAGATATTATCCGCTAAATAAGTGGAATACTGACTTAAATTAGTCGTATACCAATTATCTACAAACTTCTTAATAGTTGAATCATTAATATTAGCATGAGTATCATTATAATTAGAACTTCCTGTCTTACCATACATATATCCTACATAAGCATTATCATTCGCATTACTATTATATTTACTATCCCCAATAATTCTATCACTACTAGCTTCATTATTATTATGAGCACTAGTACCATCATAGACAAGTCTAATTGTCCCATCCCCATTTATTCTTAAAATACGCCAATAAAATCCTCCAAACTTAACATAGTTATTGGTAACATTTCCTCTAAAGTAATAACTAGTTCCATAAGCATCTGGTGCACTACAAACATACCCATCTGTAGATTCTACTTTTGTTACATTAACAGTTCCATCACTATTAACACTTGGACACTTTCCTGTCTTATCAACTGATGCTATAATTCTATCAGTAATTTTACTGGTCTTAAAATAAACATTACACTTAGTTCTTTTCGTTATATTAGAAACATTTAAATCCCAAGTAAGATCATTCCATACTAGCATTATTATCACAGACTACTTTATCAGCAACATATATAGAATCATCTTTAGGAAACTCTCCTACTAATTCATTATCTAAATACGCCCCAATAATTACATCTCCATAGATAAAACTTCCTACCGTAGTTTTTACTACTTCCTTTTCTTTAGAGACAAAAAATAAGGAATGAGCAAAATAAATTCCTAGAATACCAGTACAAATACAAGATAAGATTATATAGAAGTATTTGGAATAATTGTGCCAAAATTTTTTGAATTTTATTTTTTTCAAATATTTATTGCTATTAAACTTTTTCATATATTACATATCCTCACAAAAATTATTAAGAAGAAGTTATTGATCCTAATTAAATTTTTAATGTTATTTGAATTTAAATATTTAAAGAGATAAAGATAAAAGATATAAGGTATTGTAACTTATTCTTAATTTACACTATAACTATACTATAGAAATTTTTTTAAATCAAGATTAAAAATAGTTTTATAAAATATGAATGATTAATTAATTTTAATACTAAATAAGGTTTAAGATGCTATTATCTTTTTTATTGAAAAAGACTTTTTAGTTTGTTATACTTAAAATTAGAAAGAATAGGGATGTCAATTGAGTACTTTAGGAAATCATTTTTTGCCAAATATGAATAATAGGATGACAAATCCTAAGGCTGTATTTAAAGGAAAAAATTATCGGATAAGTATAATTAGTGATATGATAATTCGTCTAGAATATGATGAAGAAGGAATATTTAATGATTATTTAACTGAGAATGTCTTAAATAGGAATTTTCCATTACCACAGTTAGATGTTCAAGAAGATCATGCTACTTTAATTGTTAATACTAAGTATTTTCGTTTACAATACTTAAAAGAAAAACCTTTTAAAGGTAGTCTTTTTGCACCTGATTCAACTTTAAGAGTTAATGTTTTGAATTCTCAAGCTTACTGGTATTATGGCAGTGATGAGATTAAAAATATTTCTTGTTTAAAACCAAATTTAGATTTAAAAAAAGAATTTGTTTTTGCTAGTGAGATTTTAGATTCTTACGATAAGAAAGATAGTAAAGCTAAGGAAGATGATAAGACTAAGAAAAAGGAAGAGTTAAAAAAAGAAAAAGAAAGATATCAAAAAGCTAAAAATAATATATTTGAAAGACAAAAAAGCTTGTATTCTTTAGAAGGTTTTAGTACTTTAGATGACTCAAATAGTATGATAATTGATGATAAGGGTTATATGGTTCCTAGAACACATAAATCAATTGATATGTATGTTTTTGTTTACAATAAAGATTTTCGTTTGTTTTTAGGAGAGTATGCCACTTTAGCTGGTAGATGTCCTTTAATTCCTAGATATGCTCTTGGTATTTGGTGGTATAAGGATGATGTTTATACTTTTGATAATGTTAGAAAATTAGTTTACGATTTTAATAGTCATCACATTCCTTTAAATGTTTTAGTGTTGGGAAGTAATTGGCATATTAAAGATCCTAATGATTTAAAAAAATTTAAGAGTGGTTTTACATTTAATAGGGATAAGCTTGGTACTTTAAGTAACTTTACGACTTTTTTACATGAAAGAGGTATTCGTTTAGGACTTAGTCTAGATCCAACTGAAGGTATTCATCCTCATGAGTTTAAGTATCGTGATTATGCTAGTGAACTGGGGGTTAATGATAGTCAAGATTTACCTTTTAATGTTTTGGATACTAATGTTATTGCTGCTTATCTAGATAAGCTTATTATGCCTTTATATAATGATAACGTTGACTTTTTCTTTTTAGATGTTAGAACTAAAGATAGAAGAGTTATGAATGCTCTTAATTATTATCATTATAATGATTATAAGCAGTTTAATAATACAAGAGGAATGATTTTATCAAGACCAGCTTCTTTAGGAGCAATAAGATATCCTGTTCTTTATACAGGAGAAACAGAGGTAAGTTGGAATACTTTAAGAAAATTACCAGAATTTATTAGTAGTTCTTATAATTCAGGACTTACTTGGTGGAGCAATGATATTGGTGGGTTTAAAGGTGGTATTGAAGATAGTGAGTTGTATTTAAGATATGTAGAATTTGGTACTTTTAGTCCAATATTTAGATTTGCATCATCCTATGGTCATTATTATAAAAGAGAACCATGGAGGTGGAATAATCAAGTTTTTAGAGTCGTTAAAGATTATTTAAATTTAAGACTTCAGTTATCTAGTTATTTATATGCTGAGGGGTATAAGTATTATAAATTAGGAATTCCAATTTTTATGCCTTTATATCATGTTGTACCGGAAATGTTAGATGAACCAGATTATAAAAATGAGTATTTCTTTGGTAGTGAACTATTAGTATCACCAATTACAACAAAAAAAGATATGGCAATGCAACGTAGTGTTGAAAAAATATATTTACCAAATGGTACTTGGTATGATTTTAAAACGGGTAAAAGATTTAATGGTAATACTAGGTATGTAATGTTTTTTAATGATGAAGATTATCCAGTATTTGCTAAAAAGGGCTCAATTATTCCAATGTATGTTCCTGATAAAAATATTAATAACATTGGTATAGCTAAGAATTTAGAAGTACACATTTTCCCAGGAGAAAGTAATATTTATAATTTATATGAAGATGATGGGGTTAGTTCTTTATATGAACAAGGTTATTATATTGTAACTAGATTTGATTACAACTATTTACAAAGTAACTATACTCTAATAATAAGACCATATGAAGGTAAGAGTGGCATTATACCCGATACAAGAAACTATAAAATTAGATTTAGAAATACGAGAACTGCCACTGATGTTCGAGTTTTACAAGAAGCTGATAAGAAAGATTTTACGGCTTATAGTGAAGATAGCGACTTTGTTATTGAAATTAATGATGTTTCAACTGTTAAGCAGTTAACTATTATTTGTCGTGGTAAAAATATTGAAATTGATGCAACCAGAATTTTAAATGAAGATATTGATGGAATTATTTCAGATATACCAGTAGAAACGACTTTAAAAAATGAGATTGCTAAGATTATGTTTAGTGAAAGAGATTATAGTGATAAACGTATTATGGTTAAAAAATTAAGATCGAAAGGTCTTAGTGATTTGTATATTAGAATGCTTTTAAGATTACTTGAATACACTAGTAATAAAAAATAGATGGCATTATGGAATAAGAAATTGTACTTTAAAAATTAAATGATACAATAATTTTACTTTTATTCATTGGACTTGCAGATATAAATTATTGTGTTATAATATGAAAGAAAAAAAGAGGAAAAATATGAAAATATATCAAATATTATTATTAATAGGGGTAATACTTGCTAGTATTGCAACATCGTTTTATTTAGTTAGAATGATTAGTTTATTATTAAGAAGTAAGGATAGTAAAAAGATTACGGATAAAGAATTAGATAATGATTTAAAATATATGGTTATATCTATTGTTTTACTTACTATTTGTTCACTAGTATATTGTATTACCAGTATTATGAGTTAGTTAGTGAGTAATGATAGATGTCTATTAAAAAAAGATTAGAATATGAAGATATTGTTAAAGATATCTTAGATAATGAAGAGTTTAAAAAACTTCATTTAGAGCCGCATCATGGTATAAGTAGGTATGAACATGTTTTAAGAGTATCAAAAGTTTCATATTTTTTAGCTAAAAATTTAAAATTAGGTCATTTAGAAGAAATTACAAGGGCAGCTTTACTGCATGATTTCTATTTTGATAAGGATTTAGTAGAGTATAATGCCTATGAAAAATTAAGTATTCATCCTGAGTTGGCTTTAAATAAGGTTAGTAATTATTATGATTTAACTGCTTTAGAAAAGGATATTATTGTTAAACATATGTATCCACATACTAAAGCTAAACCGAAGTATGTTGGCTCTTATTTAGTATCTATTTGTGATAAGTTGGTAGCAACTTATGAAATGGCTAGATTTAAAGTATCTTTAAGGTTAGGAATTTATTTAATCTTTATTTATAATGTTGTAAGTATAAGGATGCAACAATAAAAAAATCCTTTTTTGTCCTTGTAGCTCAGCTGGATAGAGCAATCGCCTCCTAAGCGATAGGTCGTGTGTTCAAATCACATCAGGGACGCCATTTAAGAATATAAGAAATTTTACTTTTGTTTTAATATTATAAGTAAAGGTAAGATTTCTTTTTTTATATCTTTAATTAAATTTATAATGCAAACCAGAAAGTAGGATTATTTCCTGCTTTTTTAGTGGAATTTTCTAAAAGTATTGACAAACTAAATAATATTTTACTAAAATAAAAGAGAAATCGCTGATATAGAAGAGTAGATAAAATGATTATTTATAGAGAGCAGTAGATGGTGGAAGGCTGTAATATAGTTTTATTGAATGGGCTATGGAGAGACTTGCCGATGTAAGTAGGCTAGTACGGATTACTTAACCGTTAAAATAAGTGTTGTATGTTAGTACAATTTAGTGGCAAGTAAGTATTAAGTCTTATTCTAATTTGTTAGAGTAAGACTTTTTTATAGGAGGTAATTATTTATGAAAAAAGTTATATTGACAGGAGAAAGACCGACAGGACCACTTCATATTGGACATTATGTTGGTTCATTAAAAAATCGAGTTAAAATTCAAAATGAAGGGGATTATGATGAGATGTATTTGTTTGCAGCCGATGCTCAAGCTCTAACAGATAATTTTGATAATCCAAAAAAAGTAAGGGATAATGTTTTTGAGGTAGCTTTAGATAATTTAGCTTGTGGTATAGATCCTAATAAGGTATGTTATTTTATTCAATCAGAGGTACCAGAACTTACAGAATTAACGTTTTATTATATGAATTTAGTAACAGTATCAAGATTGTATCGTAATCCTACTGTTAAAGAAGAAATTAAATTAAGAGGTTTTGAGGATAGCATTCCAGCTGGGTTCTTTACTTATCCTGTTAGTCAAACAGCAGATATTACGGCTTTTATGGGAACTTTAATTCCCGTTGGGGAAGATCAATTACCAATGATTGAACAAGCAAGAGAAATAGTTCGCAAATTTAATGCAATTTATGGAGAAACTTTAGTAGAACCAGAAGCCTTAATTCCAGAAAATGTTAATGAAAGAAGACTTGTTGGTACCGATGGTAATGCTAAGATGAGTAAGTCAATTGGTAATTGTATTTATCTAAAAGATAGTCCAGAAGAAATTAAGAAAAAAGTTATGGGAATGTATACAGATCCCAATCATATTAAGATAACTGATCCTGGTAAGGTTGAAGGGAATGTAGTATTTACTTATTTAGATGTATTCTGCAAGGAAGATTCTTTTCTAAAGTATTTACCAGAATATAAAAATTTAGATGAATTAAAAGAACATTATCGTCGTGGTGGCTTAGGTGATATAAAAATTAAAAAATTTTTAAATGATGTTTTACAAGAAGAGTTAAAACCAATTAGAGAAAGACGTGAAAAATTAGCAAACAATCCAGAATATGTATATCAAGTATTAAGGGAAGGAACAAAAAAGGCAAGAGCTAAAGCTAGGAAAACTTTAAAAAATGTTAAGAAAGCAATGATGCTTGATTACTTTGAAGATTAATAAAAATAATTGTTTTTAGAACATAATAAAGATATAATTATTTTAAGAAAGGTAAAATTAATATGAGAGATTTAAAAATAAATGGTATTTATCGTCATTTTAAGGGGGATTATTATTTAGTACTTGGAGTAGCAATTCATAGTGAAACAAAAGAAAAATTAGTCGTTTATCGTGCTTTATATGGTGATAATTTGGTATATGCAAGACCTTATGAAATGTTTTTAAGTGAAGTTGATCATGAAAAATATCCAAGTGTTAAACAGAAATATCGTATGGAAGAAGTAAACGTAGAAAGTGTTGCTAAAAATTTTAAAAAGTAAAAAGGACTTATTTAGTCCGGTGAAGAAGAGTTAAGACTCTTCTTTTAAAATTATAAGTTTTTAAACTTTTAGTAGCATTTTTACTATTAAAATTAATAGTTTTACTTAAATTTATGATTTCATCATCAGAATAATTATCAAATATTTGTAAATTAAGACAACCACAATTATTAATAATTTCAGGATAATGTTTATATATAAATAAAGCTCTAGTTATATTAATACCGTTATTTAAGGCTTTAGTAAGAAAGTACTCAGGAGATATTTTTATATCTAGTAATTCTTCATCACTAAATAATTCAAACATCAGATCATAATTATGATAGAACATGGAAAAATTAGTTCTAGTTATTAAATTATTTAATCTTTTTATAGTATTTTTACTAGGAATGGTCTCTAAGGGTGCAATAATATTTGTTAACTGATCAAGACTAGCACTAAAATAAGTATTATCATTAAAAGTATCTAGTGATTTCTTAGTAAATAAACTATTAACTATTGTTTTAGAGTCTTTTTCAAGTATTTTTAAAGTACAATCTAAAGAAGTAGTTAATTTGATAAATCTTTTAATATAAGTTTCTTTTTCTTTATTATTAAGATCTTTAATAGATAGAAAAAAACTGTGTAAATAAGGTTTATATCTAGTTATAAAGTCTATATAAGAAATATTAGTAAAATGCTTGGTAAAACTGTTATCTAAAATGTAGATACCTAAATTACTGGGATATATTCCTAAGGAAAAGTTATTTCTATTTAATAGCGTTAATATTTCTAAATTATCAAAATAAAGTGCTGTATATATTTTAATATAGTAACACTTTTTTTCATCGGTATTTAAATTATTATCTTTTTTTAAAAGGGGAATAATTTTCATATCAATTATTTTTTCTTTTTGGGGATCTAATTTAATTTTTCTTTTTATTTCTTGTTTAATATATGTTAAAAATTCTTGCATAAAATTCCTTCTATTATAAATATATTTATCATCTAAAAAAAGATGTAAAATCATTGTAAAACTTTATTCTTAAAAAAGAAAGACTAAATTTATAAAGTTATATTATTTTCTTAAAAATACATTTAAATTATTTAGAAAATATTAAGTTAAACATATAATTAAGAATTATATAAATTTGCTATTTTCTTTTTTGAAAATTGTGATATACTATTTGAGCTTGAAAAGAAAGAGGGATTTGGATGGAAGAAAGATTAGAAATTGTATTAAATGAAATATTTTTAAAATATGGTTTTTTGTTTGATAAGAAAAGTGAATTAGAAGATTTAGTTAATGATATTACTGATAGATATTTAGAATCAGTTAGACTTGATGTTTCTATTTTTAATACTTATTTAATGGAAATAGAAAGTAGAGTTAGAAAATGTTTAGCTTTGAAAATAAAGGAAAATCCTTTTAAGGTTTTAAATAGTTATATAAATAAAAATTTAAGTAATGCTAAAAATAATATAGAAGCTTTAGATAGTATTAGTTATTTGTGTAATATTAGTGGTTATAAAATAAGTAATGTTATGATTAAAGAATTACTTAGTAATAATAAAGTTTTAAATAAATTAGTTAGTAGTGCTGTAAAAGATAATATGATTTATTTAAAAAATAATAATTTAGGTAAAAAAGTATCTAATGAAGTAACGAAGGAATTTATTTATACTTATTGTGATTTAGAAAATATTGATGTTAATGAAATAAATCCAACTAGTAAATATCCTTATTTTGGTTATGATCTTCCACCTTTTAAAACGGTTGAAGAAGAATTAGAAGTTGTAAATAGGGCGAAGATAGGCGATAAGAGTGCTAAAGAAGAGCTTATTTTAAGAAATATTAAACTTATAAATAATGTAGCTATTAAATATCTTAATACAATATTTAATATTGATGATTTAACTCAAGAAGGAATAATTGGGCTTTTAACTGCTATTGAAAAATATGATAGTAGTAAGAAAATAAAATTTAGTACTTATGCTAATTATTGGATTAAAGCTAATATTTTAGGATATATAAAAACAAAGGGTAATGCTATTAAAATTGGTGGTAGTGATACTACTTTGTATACTAAATATTTAAAGTTTCAAGAAAGTTTTTCAAATAAATATGGAAGAGTTCCTACTTTAGCTGAAGCTGCTTTAGAATTAGATGTTGGCATAGAACACTTAGAAATGGTTATTAATTCAAGAAAAAATAATCTTAGTCTAGATGAGTATGTTTATGATGAAGATAAAGAAGCTACTATGGCTGATTTTATACCTGATGAATCAATTAATATTGAGGCAGATGCCGAAGATTTAGAGTTAAAAGAAAATATAAATACTATTTTAAATAATATTGGTTTAAGTGATAAAGAAAAGATAGTAGTTTATTTACGTTTCGGCTTTGATGGTAGTGGGACTATATGTCCAAGAAAAAGAATTGCTGATTATTTAGGATTATCACAACAAAGAGTTGGACAAATAGAAGAAAGTGCTAAAAAGAGAATAATTAATAGTAAAATTTTTAAAGATTTAATAGCCGATGATTCATTAACAAGAACGTTAGATGTTTTAAAAAAATAAGTATAAGACTAATCATGATTGGAAGTTGATAATATGGAGGAAAAAGTCTTAGATAGTGTTTATAACAAATATGCTTTTCTATTTCAAAATAAGAGTGAATATTTAACTAAAGTAAAACAAGCAATAGAAAAATACGAAAATTGGGCTTTAAGTAGTTCAAATATAGAGTTATTCTTATATGAATTAGAAGTAATTATGCATAAATATTTAAAAGAAAGATTAAATGAAAATCCTTTTGATGTTTTAGATAAGTATATTGAGATAAATTTAAAAAATTGTACTAACTATTTAGGTGCTTTAGAAGATTTAGCTAAATTTTGTGATACCAATTATTTAATATTAAGTGCTGATTTAGTAAAGAAATTATTACTTGATAATGTTATTTTAAATAATATAGTTGGTAATGTTTGCAAGAAATATTTAAATAGTATAAAAATTGGTCATTTTAATAATGAAATTACAAATAAACTAGTTAGAGAATTCGTTTATATCTATTGTGACTTGGAAAAGATTGAAATAGCTTATGAAAACGGTAGTTATTCATATTTAAGATATAGTTTGCCTCCTTTTGATACGAAAGAACAAGAAATTGCGGCAATTAAAAAAGCTAAAAACGGTGATAATGCTGCAAAAGAAGAGATTGTTTTAAGAAGTGTTAGGTTAGTTTATAGTATTGCTAAAAGGTACTGCTCTGAGGGCATTAGTATGGAAGATTTAATTCAAGAAGGTATAGAAGGAATATTATATGCTATTAATGGTTATAATTTTGATTATGATATTAAATTTAATTCTTATGCTTATGAATGGATTAGACAAAAGATATCAAGATATGTTATATCAAAAGAACATTATTTTGGGGGAGCATTTACTAATGCTAAGTTATATAGTGAATATGAAAAAGTGTATGAAAGATTATGTTCTAAATTAGATAGAGAACCAACTATAAAAGAAGTAGCAGAGGTTTTAAAAGTACCTAGTTCTAAATTATATATGGTTATAATTAGTAATACCTCTAATGTTAGTTTAGATGAACCAATAGATAGTGATACTCCTTCTAGTATTAGTGAATTTTTAGCTGATGATAGTATTGATATAGAAAATGATTACGAACTTAAAGAAAGCTTTAGTGCTATTAAAGATACTTTAAATAATAATTATTTGACACTAAAAGAAAAAGAAGTTTTAAATTTACTATATGGTTTGGATGGTAATAATTCTAATTTTAATAGAGTGAGAGTAGCAAAAATGTTAGAAATTTCGCCGCAAAGAGTTGCTATGATTGAAAAAAGAGCTTTAGAAAAAATAAAAGATTATGGTATTAATGGCTTAGAGGTTTCAAAAAAAATGATAGCTCACGTTAGACGTATTAATGGTAAAAATTAATAGATTAATTATTAAATTTTTGCTATACTTAGAACAGGTATAAGGTGATAGTATGATTTATTTAGATTATAGTGCAACAACTCCAGTTAATCCTGAGGTTTTAGATAGTTTAGTTAAGGTTAGTAGGGATTATATTGGTAATCCTAATTCTATGCATAATTTAGGGGTAAAATCGAGAGCTCTTTTAAAAAGTGCAACTAGACAGATAGCAGATTGTCTAAATGTTAAAATGGAAGAAATTATTTATACAAGTGGTGCTACGGAGGCTAATAATACGGCTTTGCTTGGTGTTGCCTTAAGATATAAAAATAGGGGTAATCATATAATATTATCCAAATTAGAGCATCCTTCGGAATATGTACTGGCTAATTATTTAGAGAACTTAGGCTTTAGAATTAGTTATGTTAATAATGATTCTGATGGGTTAATAGATTTAGATGATTTAAAGAGTTTAATAACGGATAAAACCATATTAGTAAGTATTGTGGGAGTTAATAGTGAAGTAGGAGTTAGACAACCATTAAAGACTATAAGACAAATAATTAAGAAAGAAAATCCTAATACTATATTTCATAGTGATTTAACACAAGCCTTAGGAAAAGTGTCTATTAATTTAAATGATGTCGATTTAGCCAGTTTTTCAGGTCATAAAATATATGGTCCGAAGGGAATCGGCTTACTTTATAAAAGTGAGAAAGTCGATATAGTTCCGTTAATTCATGGTAGTAGTAAAGATTTTCCACTACGTGCTGGAACACCTCCTCTTCCTTTAATTGTGGCTTTATCAAAAGCTATTAGATTATGTTTAATTGATTTAGATAAAAAAGAATTATATGTTAAAAAGTTAAATGAAAAGATTGTAGATGATTTAAGTCATTATCCTAATTTGAAATTTAATAATACTAAGTATTCAATATATAATGTAATTAATATAAGTTTGATGGATATTAAGCCGGAAAGTTTTGTCCATGCCATGGAAGATCATGAAGTATATATAAGTACTAATACGGCTTGTTCATCGGGAGAATTATCTACTTCAGTTATGGCTTTATATGGTGATAAAAAACGGGCAATGACTACTATTAGAATAAGTTTATCATGTAATACTACTATGGATGAAGTTAATAAGTTTTTAACTTTCTTCCATGGGGAATATCAAAGATTTATAAGATTAAAAAGTAAGTAAGTAAAAAAATCTCTAGAATATTATTAAGTTCTAGAGTATTTTTGTATATTTTTATATTTTTTGACCATAATAATTTATTTATAAAATTTCATAGAGTTAAATACTCTATAAAAGCCTTAGGTGAATACTGGCTTTGCAGTTTATTTGACCATGAATTTGACTAGAATAAATTTTAAAAAGAAAAAGAACTTTACACTCTTAAACCTAGGAAATATCTAGCAACTTTACATGATTTTTGACGAAAAATTTGACTACAATTAACAAAAAATTTAGTCGTTTACCCATGGTATTATAGTTAGTTATGTGATATAGTTTATATATAAATTAAAAATAAGATACGAAAATACGGTTTCATAGAGTATTAACTCTACGAAAAATGTGAGTGTGTAAATGGGTATTCTAAGGACCTGTTAATTATTAGGTATTAATCATTTTTAATGGAAAATAATAAAAGTAGTGGAGGTTAAGTATTATGACAAAGTTTGACAGCAAAAAGGTTTTAAAAAGAATAGAATTTAAAAGAAAGTGGAGAAAATATTCAAGATATGTATATATAGCAGTACCTTGTGTATTGTGTTGCTTATTGTGTTTTTATTTTGCTTACTCTAAATTCTTTGCATCTGAGGAACAAGCGGTAATTAGAACAACTGTTGGTGATTTTATTAATGGTGATGTTGTAATAGGAGCTTATATCGATGGAGTGTATTCTAGTACAATTCCTGGTAAAAATGGCTATGCAGTAGAGAAAGTTTCTTGTGATAATGGCTCTGTTGGTAACTGGGATAATGATAAATGGGGTATACTTGTTACTAATTTAACTAAGAGAACAAAATGTAATGTGTATTTTAAAACCAAGATAAGATTAAATGGAAATACTAAGGTAGAACTTGTTCAAGATACTTTTGAATATGACGGTACGCCACATGTTCCTGTTTTAAAAAAAGTGACTACTGAGGATGGTTTAGATGTTCCTATAAGTGATTTTGAGGAGACTACATGTGTAAAGACTGAGGTTGGTCCAACTGATTGCAGTTGGTTTACCAAGGCAAGTAGTAATTTTTACGGTAGCATATCTGCTAAAATAACTGTAAAACAAAAAGAAGCTGTAATACCATAAGATGTACCTCACGAGAATAATACTAATTAGACTAGATAAGAATAGTTTTTTAGATATTACTTTGAAGAAACGTTACAAAGAATGATGTGTATAGATTTTTAAAAGGTATACAACTTTATTAAAAGGTATGGTGAATATTTAAATTTAAGTTTTCTTGACTATGATTTTTTTATAGTAAGCCTTAATAAAACCAGTATTTATCTAAGAAAAACAAATATAATTTTTTGTAGTCTGTAATGAGTGTTGACGATTATAGCTAGAAATGGATTATATTAATAAGAATATATTTTTCTTATTTTAACTAAGTTAAGGCAAAAATGTTTGTGAAAAAATAAAAGATATATTCAAGAAAATATTTATTTTCTAAATAGTTAACTATGTTTATGTAGTGGATGTAGATATAAAGATATTAATGAATAAGAATGACATTTGGTTTTTTAGATTATTTTTGTAAGAAAAAGTCATTCGTGAGAATGGTTAAGCTGAAATGCGAAGCAATTAGGCTTTTCTTAAGAATAAAAAAAGACAATCTTTCGAAAGTCTTATTTAAGCAGCAATTGGTTCAGCAGCAACATCTTCTGATTCTTCTGCTAACTTAATTGCCCCTACTGGACAAGAATCAATGGCATTTTGTAATTCTGGTGTTTCAAGATGTTCTTGAGTTTTAACCTCAGATAAACCAGTAGAATCATTTATTTCAAAATGTTCTTCATCCATAGCAGCACACATACCGCATCTCATACAAACAGTTTCATCTACTATTAATTTTTTCATATTATTTCCTCCTAAGTAATTATACCAATAATTGTGTAAAAAAGTAAATTAGTAATACCAAAAAATTACAAATTATGCTATTATGTTATTGATGGATAGTAATTGAGGTAATGATATGAACAATGATTATAATGATACTACACCAAGTCGTGTTAAAAAAAATGCAAATCTTTATAGAAGAATAGATGCTTCTACAATTGATGATATTGAGATAAATCAACCAGAAGAAGTAATTGAATCAAACACATCGACTATTGATGTAGAAAAACTAAAAAGTATGCTTGATAAAAAATATCGTGATCCTAGTAGTAATACTTTAAAAGATGTTGATCATAAACCAGTTGATAGACAAATAAATTTAGAAGAAACTAGAGAATATAATTTAGATGAGATATTAAATAAAGCTAAAGCCAATGATGATACTGATTATGGTGTTGAAAGACTGAAGAAACTAAGTGATACAAATGTTTCTATATTAGATGGATTAAATATTAAAGATAATGATACTTCTAAAGATGAGATTAATAGTGCTGAAAAGTTAAGTAAGAGTAAAGTAAGTAGTGATTCTAAAAAATTAATTGAACTTATTGATACCATTAATTTAAAAGAACAAGAAGGTTATGATGCTTTATTAAATGAATCTAATAATAATTATGACGATGATACTAGAGATGATAATAAAAAAGCTAGTTTAGTAGATGATTTTGATTTAGAAGATACAACTTCTAATGAACCACTTGATATGTTAAGCGAATTAACTGGTACTGATGAAGATACTAAAGTAGTGGGAGCATCTGAAATAGTTAGTGATAAAGACTTAGAAGATGAAAGTCCTAAATTAGATAGTAAAGATGATAAATATGATGATATTGATTTAGAAAATAGTGATGATGATTTTGATACTACAGAAGTAGTTAGTAGAGATGATACTGATGATTTTACTGATAGTATGGAACTTACAACTACTCAAATATTTACTAAAGATGACTTTGAAGATTTTGATGATTTAAAAGAGGCTACTAAACCACGTATATTTGTTAAAATATTAATATTTTTAATAGTTATTGCTGTTATTATTGGTACTGTCTTTGTTTTAGATCGGGTATTAGATTTAGGTATATTAAGTAGATTAGGGATAAATATATAATTAAAAATAAAAGGGAAGAAAATTTAAAAATAATCTTCTCTTTTTTATTATGGGTTAATATATTTTAATATGAAAAGATTTAAAAAACCTAGAGATATTAATTTATTATGGATATATATAATATTAATTTTAATAGAAGTTATATGGTCTATTAATAGTATTGGCAAGTTAATAAGTCCTAAATTAATTAATATAGTTAAGAATAATATAGTATATTATGATAATTTATTAGTAGAAGAATATGTTGATACTAAAGAATTAAGAAGTAATTTAGTAGATAATTTAATTACTTTAGATAAGAATAAAAATGAAGAAATAATAAATATTAATATTGATACGGCTAAGTCTTATGAATTAATGGCAAACATTGTAAAAGAGTTAAAAGGTAAGTCTAATAATTATGGTAATGTTGATTCTTATGCTAAAAATAAACGAGGAAGTATGGTACTTAGGTATCCAATTGGACTTGCTAGTTCTAATATATTACTTAATAATTTAGGGTATCGTATTCCTTTAAAGTTAATACTTAATAGTAATGTTTTAACGGGTATTAAAACTAAAGTTACTAATTATGGTTTAAATAATGCGTTAATTGAAGTTTATCTAAGGGTAAGTTTTGTTTCTAATGTTATTTATTTTAATATGGATGAGGCACTTAAAAGTGATTATGAAATTCTTTTAGCAAGTCGGATGGTAATGGGGAGAGTTCCAGATATGTTTAATGGTTATTTAGAAAAAAATATTGAAAGTAATAATGTTAAAAGTTAATAATTTAAAATTTAAGAAAATATCATACATTGATAGATTTATACTGGTTATTGTGGTGCCATATTTGTTAGATACATTTGATTGTTAGATGTTTTGACTTCGGTCCATATTTTAATTTTTTTAAAATGGAAGGAGGCGGTCCTAGATGAAGGAGAATTATGGAGCATTTAATCGCTCTAATTATTATTTTAGTCTTAATCGACAAAATAACAAATTCCAGCAAAAGGGATTAGTTTTTAACTTAAAAAAGGGAAAACTAAAAAAACATCTACTCAAGCTTATGAATAGATGTTTTTCACACTTTAATTATTAATGGGCTGAGAAACATCTAACACGCAAAAATCAAATGTATCTCTTTTTAAATTTTAAGAACAACCAAGTTCTTTCACTAGGTAGTATAGCATATTTTTAAATTTTTGCAACTACCAGGGGTCCATTACTATAATATTTAATTTCAGAAAAAATATACATTATCATTAATAAATTATAAAATACAAATTTTACTTTAGATAAATTTATTTTCTACTTTTAAAAGCCTAAAATTATGGTATACTATTGGTAGAATAGTAGGTGAAGATAATGGATATATTTATTTCGATTGGTTTTGATACTGCTATTAAGAAGTATGTTTTGTTTACGGAAAAAAATCATCATGATTTAGCAACAGATTATTTAGTGTATGTTATGATGATGCTAATATTTATATATGGTAAAGCCGATATTATGAATCCTTATCTTGCTCGTCATAAAAATGGAGCTGCTAATCTGTTGCATAATCTTACTAAATATGGTTTAAGTGAAGAAAAAGTAAATAAATTTTTTAATGATCTTAATAACTATTTAGAAAGAGATAATTATAATAAAGTTTATAATTTGTATAAAAATCCTTATTTTCTGATAATATTAGAAGATTTAATAGATATGTTTTATTTAAAAACTTTGTGTGTTGATGTTAGTAAAGAAGAAATGAAGAAGTTTAAAAATCTATTATATTCCTCAAAAAATAGTAATTCAGCTTGTCGTAAGTTAAATGAATTATATAATACTAATCCAGATGGGGCTTTAGTTTATTATAGTAATATTTTTAGTAGAAAAGATTATGCTTTAATGATGATACCTAAGAAAGATAAAATACTGGATATGAGTGTTTATAAACTATTTAATCTTAGTGAAACTGATATAGTTAAAGTAAATAATGCTACTTTAGAAGAAATTAATAATGGGATATATAATTATTTTCATATAAATCCGATAGGAATAAGGGCTTATGATAAGTTAATGGCTAAGGTTAATAAACTTAGTAATACTAAATATCGTTTAGCGGATAACAGTGGTAGTATTAATTTAATTATGTTTGCTAGTTTCTTTGGATTTATTATAATTCTAGGAATTACGATAGGACTTATGTTAGTATGAAAACAAAGGTAATTAATGATATAACTTATTATGTTATAAAAGATGATAATGATATATTAAGTAATATGGATATAAGTGAGAAATTAACAGAGTATTTTGATGATTTTGATTATATTGTTGGGGATATAAGTTATAGTGCTATAAGACTTAAAGGGTTTTATCGAGATAGTAAGAGTAATAATAAGTTTAATAAAATAAGTTTTTTAGATAATTATTTGGAAAAATATTGTTCTTATGGGGCAAAATGGTTTATAATTAGTAAGATTTATAAAGATATAAAATAAGAGTAAAGGATGGTTAATGTGATAGAAAAGATTGAGATATTAAAGGATAATAATGATAAGTTAATAGTAGATGCCATAAGTGCTTTTAGTATTGAATTTAATAATTTAGTACATAATTTTTGTATTGCTACAAGTAATGAATTAGATCAGAATGGTTTAGTAAAACTTTTAGTTAGTGAAATTGCAGATAATGGTCTAATTAAAATAAGCGATGAAGGCTTATGGGGCGAAGTTAAAAATGTTATGCGTGCGATTATAAGTGGCAGTAGCTATAATTATACTTATACGAAGATGCCAAAAAGTATCAAAGCTACTAATGATTTTTCAAGAATAATCGCTGTTCAAGAAGCTGCTAAAACTCAGTTAATTAGTGATTATACGGCAAAGAAACCTGCTGATAATGTAGCAGCAGTCGTTTCTGATAGTTTAATTAATAATCCAGCTATTTATCCAGCAGAGACTCCTGATGGGGCAATTGGACCAGAAGTGACACCTGGTATTTCGGTTGATACATCAACGGTAGCTAGTCAACCTAAAGTAGAAGAGGCAGTAAAACCAGTTAATGTTATGGATGTACCTCGAGTGGATACGGTATCAAAAGAACCAGACGTTTCAATGGATGATTTAGTAAAACAAGCTATTGAAAAAAGCGAAGAACCAACTGCCTTTGATAGACAAGAAGAAGAGAAAAATCTAGCTATTGATGCTACTAAATTAGTTAGTGAATTAGAAAATTATATTAGATTAGTAGTAAAAGATGAAATTAACAATAATAAATAATTAAGAAAGTTTTACTTGTGGTAAGACTTTCTTTTGATATAAAAATGGATTTTGGAGAATATTATTTAATTGATATTGCTGGTCATTATAAAAAATGATAATATAAAAACAAATAGGGTTATTAATAACTTTATGATTATGGGAGTGAATGTTATGGGACCATTAGTATTTTGGCTAGGAAGTATATTGGAATCTTTTATTTTTACTAGGCTTAATTCGAGAAGGTTATATAAAGATTTAGCTGATAGGGGCTATAAGCTTAAGTATATGGATGGTCAAAAAATAAAGTTAAAAGAATCGCCAGTATATATGCGTTTTATTCCTTTTTTTAATCTTTTAGATACAGCTGATAGTATTTTGGAATATAACTATTTATTGGATAATACAATAGAGTATTTAAAAAATGAAAATATGATTTCATTAATGACTCAAAAAGAAAGAGAATATTATAAACAAAATCCTACTATTAAAACGGCTTTATTTATAGCTGAAAAAGATTATGAACAAAGAAGATTTGGCAATAAAATTATTTTAAAGGGTGATACTTCTGACTCAGTTATTACTTATTACTATGATTTTACTGAAAATAGTATTGAAATTTTATCTTGTACAGGTGAGATTACTAAGTTAGATGATGATGATATTATGGAAATAACTATAACTCTTTTAGAAAATTGTTTATATGAATATTATGCAAAGTATGGAGGGGTTGATAAGTATTACCAAGCTATTATGGATGGTAGAGAAAAAAATAGTATTATTATAGTTAGAGGAATAATCGAGGCTTTAGATGAAGCTGATTTAGAATATGAGAATCAAAGAAAATTAAGTAAAAAACCTAAAGACAATTAGATTTTAAAGAAAGAAGGTCATACTTATGAATTATTTTGCTTTTACTTATAAGTATAAAGATGTAACTTATAAAGAGAAGAAAGAAACGGAAATAGATATATTATTATTAAGTCAATTAGCTTATTTACCAATGGATAATATTAATTTTAAAAATAATAAAAAATATTCTTTAAAAGAAATAGCGGATAATATTGATAGACAAGTATTTTTAAAATCACTTATTGCTCAACGTAATGCTTTAAAGTTATTAGATACGATTAAAGATTTACCGAGGTTTAAGGATATAAAAGTAACTTGTTATGAGTATGAAGCTGATATTAATTCTCAATTTGGGGCAGTTACTTTTTTGCTTCCTAATAAAAAAATTATTATTGCTTTTCAGGGGACAGATGATACTATTTCTGGCTGGAAAGAAGATGCTTGTCTTTCTTATTTGTATCCAACCATTTCTCAAGAAATGGCAGGAAATTATGTTGAAAAAATTATTAGTAAATTAAAGCACCCTGTTATTATTTGTGGGCATTCGAAGGGTGGTAATTTGGCTTTAGTAGGAGCTATTAGAACAACTATTTTAAAAAAGTTAGCTATAAAAGAAATCTATTCTTTTGATGGACCTGGTTTAAGAGAAAAAGAATTTGAAAGCTTAAATTATAAATTAGTAAAAAGCAAGTTGCATAATATTATTCCTAATGAAAGCTTGGTAGGAGTATTATTCAATCAAGAAAATTTGGATGTTGTTAAAAGTAGTGAAGTAGGAATTATGCAACATGCTGCAAATACTTGGCAAGTAGAAGATGATAGATTTGTAAGGACAACTAAGAGTGCTTTAAGTGATAATTTAGATAAAGCTATTTATGATTGGCTTTTTAACTATGATCTTGAAACTCGTAAGTTAATTATTGATGAGACTTTTGGACTTTTAGAAAAGAGTAATATTAAAAGAGTTAGTGATATTAGTGAAAACTATTTAAAGAGTTTATTTGAAATATTAAAAGCTAGTAAAACATTAGATAATAAATCAAAAGTAGTAATATTTAACTGTTTAAAGTTATTAAGTACTACTTTATCAAAGACTCTAATTAATATGGAACTTACTAAGTTAAAGGAAAAGATAAATTTTAATAAATAATATGTTTTACTTAAGATAAACATATAGAAAATAACTATTTCCAAGTCATAAATAATTTGCTATAATCTAGTTAGAAGATAAGGGTGTAGTAAGATGAACAATTTTTATAATGCAGATAAATACTTTTTAGTTGATACAGTTCGTGGTAATTTAAAGGCTAGTAATATTAATTTAGTGCCACTTAGTAATGTAGCAATTAATTTATATAATCGAAGAACTTTTAAAGTTTTAAGTAAAAAGAGATTAGTTGATGAAGAAGCTGGTAAGGAATCTTTCATGCCTATTGAATCTCTAGGTTTTTTACATACTAGTAATAGTCCTTATCAAGATGATTTAGATGTTATTGATTATGAAGTATTAAAACTTTTAGGGATAAATGCTATGCCTGCTTTTCATTTGTTAACACAAGATAAACAAAGGGGTTCTATTCTTATAAGTGCCTTAAATTTAAGTGATGAGGTTTATACTTTAGAAGATTTATCGAAAAAAATAGTTATAATGATTAGAGAACAAAAATTAACTATTCCTGGGTTTTTAACTAATTATATTCATTTAAATGGTAGTAGTAAAAATAGTCCTATTATGGATATGAAAGATATAAAAGAATTAATTGATTTTCCTATTAATATAATTAGTTATGTTTTTAATTTAGATAGTAAGGCTTTATATAAGATAAAAGTAAATTATATTAATTATTTACTGGGAATGTATGCTATTAATCAAAATAGTATTGAATTAAATACTTATGGTGTTTATAAAAGTAAGACTTCTAGTATAGTATGTATGTTACCTGCATTTAATTATTGTAAGTCGATGGAAAGAAGTAGTATTATTAATTTAAATAATAAGTATGTTGATAAAGAAGCTTTTTTAAATACTTTATTTAATAATTATTATGAGTTCTTTAAGGATATTAGTAGAGGACTTATGGAAAATGTTTCGGCTTATAAAAAGAGTATGAATATGATAATAGATAATAATACTTCAAAAAGAGATGCTGCTTTTATTACTGAGCTTATTTTTGATGCTATTAATAATATTGTTTCTCTAGAAGAAGAGCATCGCTTGAGTTTTGGAGAGTCGAGAATAGATATGGCTCTTACTCAAACTAGTATTAATTTAAATGCGGTTAATCATAATCAAGAAGTAAGAAATAAATATGAACAAGTAGAGGAACATTATAAAGTTATTGGGGATGTTAATCCTAAAGAAGAACCAGTAGTTGAAAAAGAAATGGTCAAAGTAAAGGTGGAAGAAGAAAAAACTCCTAAAAAAGGTCATTTAGGTTCTGCTATTTTAGCTATCTTTATTATTCTAGTTATAGTTGCTATTGGTTTTGGAGCTTATTATTTTCTTACTAATTATATAGATTGATTTTTTGATATTTTTATGATAAAACTTAGGTAGGTGGTTATTATGTTGGTTACTGTTGAAAAACAAGAAATAGGTCCTGTTTATAAAAAAGTTTTGGAATTTAAACATAAATATCATGGTGGTATTCATTGGCGTCTTAGAAAGCACGCTTGGGTTATCGAAAGACATTTAAATCCTGGTGAAGAAGTATTGTATGCTTTTCCGGCTCAAAAAAATGAATCACATAAGGACATATTTAGTACTTGTGTTTTAGCTTTAACAAATAAAAGAATTTTAATTGGTCAATCAAGGGTTATAGCAGGTTATGCCCTAACTTCTATTACTCCAGATTTATTTAATGATTTAGAGGTATATGAAGGGCTTATTTGGGGAATTATAACAATTGATACAGTCAAAGAAATAGTAAATTTAAGTAATATTGATAAAAAGGCATTACCAGAAATAGAAACTAATATTACAGAATTTATGATGGCAGAAAAGAAAAAATATGTTATTAAAAATGATTAACATAAAATAATAATGGTCATATCCTACTAATAGGATGTGATTTTTTATATGTATGATAAATATACGGTAGGTTATAATGAGACTTTAAATGATATTGCAGATAAGTTTAATACAACAAAAGAAGAATTATTAAGTATTAATAATATTTATAATGAAGAGTATTTAAGAGCAGGTATGGATATTGCGGTTCCTATAAGTAATGATTATTTTACAACTTATACAGTTAATAGTGGAGACAATTTATATGCCATAGCAAGAAGATATAATATAAATCCAACATTACTAGCAACTTTAAATGGGTTAAATATGGATGATTATATTTATCCTAATCAAAAAATAATGATTCCTAAAAGTGGTTATAGTTTTTATATAACTAAAGATGGTGATACTTTAAGTACAGTAGCTGATAAGTTTAAAAGAAGTATTAGTGAACTAACTAGTATGAATGGAACAATTTATTTACTTCCAGGACAATTAATGATTAATAGAACTAAGTAAATGGTTTAAGGCTGTTTACTTTTTATATTTCTTTTAGAAAAAAATATGACTTGCTTAAAAGATAATGTTTTGATATATTTTAAGGGATAGAAAGTTTTTGGAGTTATTATGAAAGATTCAAAAAAGTATAATGAATACTTTGTTGATAAGTATTATGATGCTATTGAAAAGTATTTAGGAAAGAGTAATACTTCTTATTCTAAAATGGCAGGTAATATCTTTGCAATGATTATTAAAGAATTAATAGAAAGTATTATAAAAGAAGGAAAGTTTCCTTATAAAGTATCAATAAATAATTCTTATATTAAGAATCATAAGAGTGAATGGGACTTGTTGATTGTAGGAAAAAATGCTAGTGACCATGGTGTTAATGTGTATGATGAAGATGATATAAAAGCTATTATAGAATTAAAGACAGCTTCTTATTTTCAAAATACTAGTGTTAAAGAGTATCAGTCTTTAAGAGGGAAAGATTTATATGATAAGAAAAAAATAATGTTTGATAATATGAATAGTTATTTTAAATATATTAGTAAGGATTTAATTGGTAATGATAAGATTAGATATCTTTATATAACTTTGTTCCAGAATATTAATTATAGTGATGAGTTATGTAAAGCTGTAAATAATATGACTAATAATAAAGAAAAGATTTCAGTCTTTATTTTTAATAAAGATAATGTTTATTATGATAAAGGCGATAAAAATTTTAAGAATGATAAGTATTTGGAAGAGTCATTTAGTGAGTTTATTATTAGTGCTTTAGGATAGAAAAGTTTTACAAATATTAATTGCAAGTTAAATAATTATTATAAGTAAATCGCAAAAGACTTGTAAGTTTTAAAAACTTGTGATATAGTAGCAAATCAAAAGAGGTTGATTAAATATGAAAAAGAAAATTTTAGTGTTAGTAATGTCCTTATTACTTTTAAGTGGATGCAATAAATTTAAAGGTACTTGGTGTAGAAGTACAGAGGTTTTTGGAACTATTATAGTTACGAAAACAGGGGTTACTGATAAACAAATTAGTAATATTGAAAATAAAATTAAAGAATTTGGCAATTATAAGTCATATGATATTATTGATTCTATTGAAAAAGGTAACACTTCTATTACAACATACTTCACTGAAAATGCCAAAGCAACAGAGCTTGTAGAGCTTGTTAAAAATTTAGATGGTGTTGATAAAGTGGAAAAGAAAAGTTTTATTGTTACTAGTGAAAAGTTGGAAGTAAAGGGTAAGAAACAATTTATTTATAGTACTAATTTAGATAATGTTGATGCCTTAGTAGAAAAGGGCGAATATTCTTTAAATGATGATGGAACTTTAAGCATTTATGGCGATAGAAATTTTTATTTAAAAGATAAATTTGTTTGTACTGATGTTGATTGTAATAATATCTTAAGAAAGAAAAGCAAAACTAATACTTGCAAATAAAGGAAGGTCACAAAAATGAATAATGGAATTTTAAAAAAAGGCATAGATTTAGGCAAAAAGATAAGTGATACTCAAGTTTTTGAACATTACTTACAAGGAGTTGATAGCAATTTTAAAGATGAGGTTACAAAATATATAAAACCAGATTCTTTGGTTGTTTATAATTTATGTGTAGATGCTTGTTGTAGTTATAAATTGTTTAAGGTTAAAGGTAAAAAATATATTAAGATTACTTTAACTAATCATTTAGATTATGCTATTAGTGAAGAAGATAGAGTATGTATGCCTTATCTGGAGAATCTAGATTTTCCTTGTAAGACTATTACTATTGATTATGATGTTTTTTTGAAAGCATTAGAAATAAATAAGTTTACTTATTCTATTGATATTGATAAAGATAATTTTGAGATGATAGATGGTGGTAAATTAGATTATATTTATGGTCAATTAAATATTACTAAAAATCATTTACAAATGCCTAAAAGAACAGCTAAAGAGCAATCAAGAAGAAGATTATTGTTAAGAAAACTTTATCCAGATGATAAAAAATGGTTCTAAGTTATTGACATTAGAAGAAAATAGAAATAAAATTAATTTAACAATTTTGATTAGGACGAGATTATTTAAAAATCTTTTTAAAGAGAGTTTACTAGTGGTGAGAGGTAAATAAAAGAGTTAAATAGTTACTACCTATGAATTGGCTAGCAAAACTAGTCCGGCATAGCCGTTATAGTAATTAAGTATAATGAAGGATGGTACCGCATTAATTGCTCCTTTTGGGGGGCATTAGTGCGTTTTTTTATTGGAGGTGTAAAGTTGACGTTTGCGGAGGAACAGAAATTAAGAAATTTAATAGAAGAATACAATGTTATAAGTAAGGCATTGCTTACAGCTCCAACACTAAAAAATAAAATTGCTCTTTATGAAATGTTAGAGGAAGTAAAAAGTGATTTATCCGTTTTTAGTTACGAGTATAATGCTAAACCATTAATTAAAAAAATATTAGAAAGAGGAAAATATTATGATAAATATTAAAGAAGATAAAAATTTGAGTGTATTAAACCATTCATGTGCTCATTTAATGGCGCAAGCTGTTAAACATTTATATCCAAATGCTAAGTTTTGGGTAGGACCAGTAGTAGAAGAAGGTTTCTATTATGATATGGATTTAGGAGATACAGTTTTAACCGAAGAAGATATTGAAAAAATTGCCAAAGAAATGAAGAAAATTGCTAAAGATGGTAAGAAAATAATTCGTCATGAAATTAGTAAGAAAGAAGCTTTAAAAATTTTTAAAGATGACCCATATAAGATAGATTTAATAGAAAATATGCCAGAAGATGAGGTTATTTCTTGTTATAGTCAAGGTGATTTTACTGATCTTTGTCGTGGACCACATGTTGATAATGTTAAGTTACTTAAGAATTTTAAATTATTAAAATTTAGTGGTGCTTATTATAAAGGCGACTCTAAAAACAAGATGTTGCAAAGAGTATATGGCGTTTGCTTTGATACACCAGAAGCTTTAGAAAAACATTTAGCGGAGTTGGAGGATGCTAAAGCAAGAGACCACAGAAAATTAGGTAAAGACTTAGGAATATTTATGTTTAGTGATTTAGTAGGAAAGGGACTTCCTATGTGGTTACCAAATGGCTTTATTGTTCGTCGTAGTTTAGTTGATTATATTATGGATAAAGAAATTTCCCTAGGTTATCAACATGTTATGACACCTTCTCTTGGTAATGTCGAACTTTATAAAACTTCTGGTCACTGGGACCATTATAAAGATGATATGTTTCCTAAAATGGAACTTGATGATGAAGCTTACGTTTTAAGACCAATGAATTGTCCACATCATATGATGATGTTTAAAAATAGATTACATTCTTATCGTGATTTACCTATTAGAATTGCGGAGATTGCTAATGATTTTAGATATGAAGCAAGTGGTGCAGTATGTGGCATTGAAAGAACTAGAGCCTTTACGCAAAATGATTCTCATATTTTCTGTCGTCCAGACCAAATTGAATCTGAGGTTAAAGGTGTAATTGATTTAATTTTAGATGTTTATAAAGATTTTGGTTTTAAAGACTTTAAATTTAGATTATCACTTAGAGACACAAAGAACGTTGATAAATATTTTGGTAATGACGAATTATGGGAAAAGAGTGAAAATGCCCTAAGAACTATTTTAAAAAATACAGGACATGAATATTATGAAGCTGAAGGTGAGGCTGCTTTCTATGGACCAAAGATTGATGTTCAAGTAAGAAGTGCTATTGGACATGATGTTACATTATCAACTGTTCAATTAGATTACCAATTACCAGAAAGATTTGAATTAGAATATATTAATGAAGATAATGAAAAAGTAAGACCAGTAGTTATTCACCGTGCTATTTTAGGTTCACTTGATAGATTTATTGCTTTCCTTTTAGAAGAAACAAAAGGTTACTTACCATTATGGCTTGCTCCTCATCAAGTAAATATTATTCCTGTTAATAATAATTATCATTTAGAATATGCTAAAGAAGTAGAAAATTTATTAAAAAATAAAGGAATAAGAGTAAATCTTGATGATAGAGAAGAAAAAGTTGGTTATAAAATGCGTGAGGCAATCATGAGTAAGTATCCTTATATTTTAGTACTTGGGGATAATGAAGTTACTAATAAGACTATTACTTATAGAACTAGTCAGAGTGAAGAAAAAGTTACTATTACTTTAGATGAATTTGCAAATAAAGTTGAAGAAGAAATAAAAAATAAGACTAGATAATTATTATGATTATGAAAAGTAGGGAAACCTGCTTTTTTTCTTTGATGGTTTTTAAGTATAAATTTTAAAAGATTGGGTATACTAAAACATTTAAAAGCTTTTATAGAGTATTAAACTATAGGAAAAAGTGTAAAAAGTGTAAACTGGTTATAGAAAGGTTAGTATTATTTATTTTTTATTGGTAATAATAGTAGTAGTTGGTGGATTTATGGAAAATAGTATTGTTAAAGAAAAATGAGTAATTATTCTAGTAAGCTACTTTTAATATGTCCGCAACAAAACGATGCCTTTACAGTAAATGATGCTAAATATGGTAATAGGTTCTTAAGGTATCTGATTGGTTTATTAAGTGCTGATGAATTTTGGCTAGCAAGGTGGTAGCGGTCTAGTAATTCTATACTGGTAATTCTGAATGGTTGATGTCACCTGTTCTTTGTTTTCAAAGTAGTACTCAAATGCGTAGTCAAGCAGATAATGGAACCCTGGGTTACAATGATGTTATTAGTAAACATGGTATTCGTCCAGTTTTAAATTTGAAGTGTGATTCTTTAAAATATGGTGACGGTACCATGGATAATCCTTATCACATATAAAATTTAGATAAAAAAGTTATAAATATTTTGCTATAAAAAACTTTATATTTATAACTTTTTTTAATACTTTAATGATATAAAAAATTTATATTTAATTTAAATTTCAATGTATATAAACAATCTATTTTTCTTAGGTAAAAAGGCACTTTTTTAAAAAAAATATATCTATTAAACTTGGAAAAAATTTAAAATTATGGTAATGTATTAAGTGGTGATAAAAATGGTAAAATATGATGAATCAAGCATCAAGATATTAGAAGGCCTAGAGGCTGTAAGAAAAAGACCTGGTATGTATATAGGCTCAACAGATAAAAGAGGATTACATCATTTAGTCTGGGAGATTGTAGATAATGCTATCGATGAAGCCATTAATGGATATGGTGATTATGTTAAAATATCTTTAAATAAAGATGGCTCTATTACGGTAAGTGACCATGGTCGTGGTGTACCAATTGGTATGCATGAGTCAGGCAAATCAACTCCCGAAGTTATATATACAGTATTACATGCTGGTGGTAAATTTAGTGAAGCTGGTTATAAAGTATCTGGTGGTTTACATGGAGTAGGTGCATCGGTTGTCAATGCTTTATCAAAAAGAATGGAAGTTACAATTTATCGTGATGGGGTTATTTCCAACATTAGATTTGTTAATGGTGGAAATGTAGAAGTACCACTTCATACAATAGGAAGTACTAATAAGACAGGAACAACTGTTACTTTTTTGCCTGATGATGAGATATTTAAATCAACACAGTTTTCTTTTACAACTATTGCAGAAAGAATGCAAGAATCAGCTTTTTTGCTTAGTGGGATAACTATTGAAGTAGTAGATGAAATTGATAATAAAGATGTCAAATATCATTATGAAAATGGGTTAGTGTCATTTATTGATTATATGAATGAAAATAAGACTCCATTACATAAAGTTATTAATTTTAAAGGTTTAAAAAATGGTATCGAAGTTGAAGTAGCTATGCAATATACTTCTTCTTATCAAGAAGAAATCTTGTCGTTTGTTAATAACGTTAAAACTAGTGATGGTGGTTCCCACGAAGTTGGGTTTAAGACTGCTATTACCAAAGTATTTAATGATTATGCTAAACAAAATAATATTTTTAAGGGAAAAGATAGTGTTTTAGATGGTAGTGATGTTCGTGAAGGATTAACTGCTGTTATTAACTTAAAAGTTCCTGAGGAATTGTTACAATTTGAAGGACAAACTAAGGGTAAGTTAGGAACTCCAGAAGCGAGAGTAGCTACCAATGATGTTGTTTATGAAAATTTACAATTTTTTTTAGAGGAAAATAAAGAGATTGCTTTAACAATTTTAGAAAAAGCTCAAAAGAGTAAAGTGGCTCGTGAAGCGGCTAGAAAAGCTCGTGAAGAAGCTAGAAATGGTAAGAAAAATAGTAAACAAGAAAAAAATTTATCTGGCAAACTTGCACCAGCTCAAAGTAAAAATCCAAAGATTAATGAATTATTCTTAGTCGAAGGAGATTCAGCCGGTGGTTCTGCTAAGGGTGGTCGTGACCGTAAATTCCAAGCTATTTTGCCTTTGAGAGGCAAAGTTTTAAATACTGCTAAAGCTAGTATGGAAGATATTTATAAAAATGAAGAAATTAATACTTTGATTTATACGATTGGAGCAGGAGTAGGTGCTAACTTTGATGCCACTGAGTCTAATTATGATAAGGTTATTATCATGACTGATGCCGATGTTGATGGAGCTCATATTCAAATCTTACTTTTAACTTTCTTCTATCATTATATGCGTGGTTTAATCGAGGCTGGTAAACTTTATATAGCGCTTCCACCATTATATAAATTAGATTATGGTAAAAATAAACAAATTTATGCCTATAGTGATGATGAATTAAATGAAATTAAAAATAATAATTCAGGTAAATATACTATTCAAAGATATAAAGGTTTAGGTGAGATGAATCCGGAACAACTTTGGGAAACAACAATGAATCCAGAAACTAGAACTTTAATTCGTGTTAATATTAATGATGCAGCATTAGCACAAAAACGAGTAGAGGTTTTAATGGGAGATAAAGTCGAACCAAGAAAAGAGTGGATTGACGAGAATGTCGAATTTACTTTAGAAGATAATTATAGAGGGTGAATAAAATGCAAAATGAAACAGTAAAGAAAATTCAAGAATATGCTTTAGAAGAAATAATGGGTTTGCGTTTTGGAGCATATGCTAAAGAAATTATTCAAGATCGTGCAATTCCAGATGTTCGTGATGGTTTAAAACCAGTTCAAAGAAGAATTCTATATGATATGTATATTAATCATAATGATTCAGCTCATCCTTTTACTAAATGTGCAAAAACAGTTGGGGATGTTTTAGGTAAATTCCATCCACATGGCGATTCATCGGTTTATGATGCCATGGTTCGTATGTCACAGTGGTGGAAACAATCAATGCCTTTAATTGATATTCATGGTAATAATGGTTCAATCGATGGTGATGGTCCAGCTGCTTACCGTTATACAGAGGCTAGACTTTCTAAGGTTGCTAATGAATTATTAAAAGATTTAGATAAAGGAACAGTAGAGTGGGCACCAAACTTTGATGATACCTTACTTGAACCAACCGTGTTACCTGCTAAGTTTCCTGCCCTTTTAGTAAATGGTACTAATGGTATTTCGGCTGGTTATGCAACAAATATTCCACCGCATAATTTAGGAGAAATAATTGATGCTACTATCAAAAGAATTGAAAGTCCAAATTGTCGTTTAGAAACAATTTTAGATATTGTTAAAGGACCTGATTTTCCAACTGGTGGCATTTGTATGGGTAAAAATGGAATCATTGATGCTTTCTCAACTGGTCGTGGTCGTGTTATTGTTCGTAGTAAATACGAAGTTGTAAAAACTAAAGGTAAAGAACAAATTATTATTACCGAAATTCCATTTGAAGTTAACAAAGCTATGATGGTTGCTAAGATTGATGCTATTAGAATTGATAAAAAGATTGATGGCATAGCTGAAGTTCGTGATGAAACTGACCGTACAGGAATTAGAATTGCTATTGATTTAAAGGCTAATGCTAATAGTGATTTAATAATTAATTATTTACTTAAAAATACTGATTTACAAGTTTCTTATAACTATAATATGGTTGCTATTGTTAATAAACGACCAATGACTTTAGGTATTTTATCTTTACTTGATGCTTATATAGCTCATCAAAAAGAAGTTATTACAAGACGTAGTAAGTTTGATTTAGAGGCTTATCAAAAACGTTTAAACATTGTTGATGGTTTCTTAAAAATGATGGATATTTTAGACGAAGTTATTAAGACTATTCGAGCTTCAAAAAATAAAACTGATGCAAAAGAAAACTTGATGAAGGAGTTTAATTTTAACACCGAACAAGCCGAGGCTATAGTTGTATTACAATTATATCGTTTAACTAATACTGATGTTTTAGCCCTACAAGAAGAACATGATAATTTAGTAAAATATATTAAAGCTCTAGAACTTATTTTAAGTAATGAAGAAAAATTAAAAGAAGTTATGAAATATGAGTTAAAGAAAATTAAGAAAGATTATCCAATGCCAAGAAGAACAGAGATAGTTGATGAAATTGTAGATATTAAATTAGATACTACAGATTTAATTACTAAAGAAAATGTTATGGTAGCACTATCTAACGAAGGATATATTAAACGTGTTTCGATGAAGAGCTATACTTCAAGTAATGGTGATGAAACAACTTTAAAACCTGGTGATTATTTAAAATATTTATTTGAAGTATCAACTTTAGATAATTTAGTAATATTTACTAATTTAGGACAATATTTATATGTACCAGTTCATACTATTTTTGAAGGCAAATGGAAAGATTTAGGTAAACATATTAATAATTTAGTTACTGGTTTATCAGAATCAGAATATATAGTAGGAGCCTTTATTCTTAAAAATCCCGATGAAAAGATTACATTTGTAACTAAGAATGGTTTAGTAAAACAATCAATTCTAAAAGATTTTGTTGTTAGTCGTTATTCCAAAGCTATGCTTGCTTTCAAATTAAAAGATAATGATGAAGTAATTGCTGTAAATCAAAGTAAGCCAAGAACTGTTCTAATAAGCGAAGCTGGTTATTATGTAAATATTGATACTGAGGAAATTCCTGTAGTTGGTGCTCGTGCTTCTGGTGTTAGGGGTATGAACTTAAAAGATGATGATTTGGCAGCTGGTTTATCTTTAGATTCGAGTGAATACTTAAGTATATTTACTAATAATAAAACAGCTAAGAGAGTTAAAGTAAGTGAACTAGAAACACATAATCGTGCTAAGAAGGGAAGTACATTAATTAAAAAAGTTAAATCTTTTGATTATAAAATTATTAAAGCATTACTTACTGACGGTAAAGATGAATTATTCTTAAAATGTGATAATGAAATTACCAAGATAAAAAATACTGATATTTCCATTTTAGATTTAAAATCAACTGGTGGGACAATAAGCAGATATAAAATAGATGATGTATTTACAAGTACTGTTGTTGATAGTAGCTTAAAAAATAATAAAGATGCAAACGAAGAAGTTAAAACTTTAGAAGAAAATACTGATAAAGTTGTTGAAGAAATACAAGAATCGGAGATAGAAGAGAAAAAGGAAGAAAAACCTAAAGAAGAACAAGTTTCTTTGAATGATTTCTTTGATGAATTTAAAATTTAGATAAATAAAATCACTTACTAATAAATAAAATTTAGTAGGTGATTTTTTATGGATAAAAAGGAAGCATTTAAAGAATTTTTACGAGCACATCCCAAAATTACAGAATATTTAAAAAATAATAAAGATAGTTCTATTCAAAAATTATATGAAATTTATGATATTTATGGTGAAGATAGTACTGCTTGGAGTCCATATTTAGATTTTACAAGTAAGATATCAAATAGTAGTAGTAATGAATCAATTGGTAGTATTAAGGATTTAATGAAAAACATTGACGTTGATAGTTTGCAAGAACATATCAAGACTGCTCAGAAAGCTTTAGGATTTATTGAAGAATTAACCAGTAAAGGGGCAAGCAATGTTGGAAGCATTCCAAAGGGACCAAAAAGTCCTAGACCATTAGATAAGTTTTTTGGAGATTGATAATGGAATTAGATTTACAGTATAAAATTAAGAATACAAAGAATTATTATAATTATTTAAAAGAAAATTCCTATTACATAAAGAAATTAAACCGTAATAAGAATAAGTTTGAAAATTTTAGCAATTTTGTTAAAGATAAATATGGTTTAAGAGTTACTGATAAGATTAGTAAGACTATTGATAACATTGATTTAATAAGTACACTTTTGAGTACTTTAAAGTAATTTTTAAATTTTTTTTAGAAATGGAGAGACAGTGGTCCATATGAAGGAGTCTTCAAGTGGAGCACTACTTATAATCATTTTTGTTTTAATTACAAGAATATTAAATTTTGGCAGCAGAAAATAATACTGACTTTAAGTCAAACTGAAAAACATCTACTCAACTTTGTGAATAGATGTTTTTCATTACAAATCTTTTTGGACTAAAGAAACGTCTAATGACCAAAGTCAAATGTATCTCTTTTTTTGTTTAAAGACTTTTACTAAGTAATATAGAATATTTGTTGACTTTTGCCACCACTTTTCATACTCAGTAATAGTATATTGATTTTTAAATGATTTATACAAATTTTTGCTATCTGAGTGTTACTATCTTAATCTTTTTTTAATTTACAATATATTAAAGGTCGTGATATAATCTTTTTAGATTATAGATAATAAAGAGGGATTAATTATATGAAAAATTTGCGTAAAGGAAAAGTAGTTTGTATAACTAGTGGTAAGGGCGGAGTTGGTAAAACAACTTTAACTGCTAATCTAGCTGGAATAATAGAAAGTATGAATAAAAAAGTCTTACTTATTGATTTAGATTTAACTAATGGGGGACTGGCTTTAATGCTTAATACTCCTTATAAAAAGAATATTTGTAATATGTTATATGATATTGAGCATAATACTTATGATTCTTTAAATGATTATGTAGTTAAATATGATGATTACATAGATATATTACCAGCTTCTACTGACCCAAGAGACTTTAATAAAATTAATAATTCTTTAATTAATATTGTCTTAGAAAAGGCATCTTTTATATATGATGTTATTCTAATTGATATGACACATATCTTAAATGAAATAAATGTTTTTGCTCTAGATTTTTGTGATATGGCGATTGTGGTTACAACCAATTGTCCAATGGATTTAAAAAATACTAAAAATTTAGTAACTTTATTTGATAATTTAAATATTAATAAATATCGTATCCTTTTAAATGAAAGTGTTAATCCATTAAAACAATACTTTAGTCTTTATGATATAAAAAGTATTATAAAAGCTAATATTGATTATCATATTTCTAATGAGTTTTATATAACTGATATTGAAAAAGAAATAATGGATGGTAAGATAATTACCTTAAATAGTAAAGCTCTTAAACATTATCAGAATGATTATACAGCCTTACTTAATTTAGCAGCTGATATAATGGGAGGTAATAAAGATGAGTAAAACTTTAGCGAATGCTTTTAATATAACAAATAGTAATCTTTTAAAATTAAATGATTATGAAATATTTCAAGATAAAGAAGCTTTAGAAAAAATTAAAAATGATATAACTTTTAGTTTGATAGATGAAGTTTCTCTAGGACTTAAAGAAACAGATATTCATAGTAAAGTGGATGAATATACTAAATCTTTAAATCTTAGTACTTTAGAAAAACAATATTTATATAACTTAATTGATAATGAAATATATGGGATTGGTCCAATTACAGAAGTAATGCATGATACTTCAGTTAAGAAGATATTTGTTAATTCACCTAGTTTAGTTTATGTTTTAACTAATACGGGATATCATAGAGATCCTTCTATTTCATTTATTAATAATGAACATATAATTAAGACAGTTACTAATCTAGCTCGTAAAAGTAATTTAAATATTTCTTTAGATGATGCCCATATTTCTTTTAAAACTTTAGATGATGCTAGAGTTACTCTTTTAGTACCACCTATTGTATCTAATCCAGTACTTACAATTAGTAAGAGTGATAAAACTTTGGAAAGTATTGAAGAATTGATTCGTTTAGGAACTCTTACTCCTTATATGGCAAGATTTTTAGAGGCTTGTGTTAAGGCTAAATTAAATATTTTAGTTTGTGGTAATAAGAGTAGTGGTAAGAGAACTTTAATTAATACTTTATTAAACTTTATTCCTACTAATGAAAGAATTGTTTATGCTGGTTTAAAAGAAAACTTAGATAGTACACATCAATTAGTAAGTACTAATACTTCAGATATTAATGTTATAGAGGCTTTAAGTCCTTCTTACTTAATATATGCTAATAAAAATGTTAATACTTTGTTAAAATTAGTTAATAAAGAACAAGGAATAATATCTAGTTTTGATATTCGTAAGTTTACTTTAGAAAATCTAGTTACTAATGTTTTATTAGAAAATCCTGATATGAAGGAAGATACGGTGGTAAATAGTATTTATACTGGTTTTGATATATTAGTATATATGGAAAAAGGTGCGGATGCTAAGATTAGAGTAACTGGTATTAAAGAAGTAGTAGGGCAAAAATTAAATGATGTCTTTGTTTATGAAAATAATACCTTTAGTTTAATAAAAGAAAGTAATCATACATATAAAAAATTGAAAAATAATGGTAATGATACCTTAGATGATATTTTTGGGGTGTAGTTATGCCAATTTATGTAATTCAAATTGTTATTGCTTGTATAACGATATTAATAGGTATTTTTCTTTTAAAACTTGCTAATACTTTAAAAAAAGTTCACCGTATAAGTAAGTTTAGTCTGGATATTCCTAAAGATAATACTTCGATTTTAACTAATATTACAAATGGGTTCTTTAAGATTATTCATAATTTAAGTGATGGATTAAGTCGTTATGGTTTTGTTAAAAAATTATCGCTTAAATATGATAAATATATTCTAGAAATTAATAGAGATAGAACTAGTCCAGTGGATTATTTTACGATTAAACTATTATTAGTTATTATTGCTTTGTCTTTATGCTTACTGGGTGTTGTCTTAAGTATTTTACCAGCTAGTCCGTTTATCTTTATAGTTGTTTTCTTAGCTAGTTACTTTTTACCAGATTTATTTTGGAAATATTTATATATTAAGAGAACTAATAGAATAGTTAAAGATGTCTTTATAAGTACTAAGTATATATATTATGGTTTAAACAAAAAAATGAGTATTGATAATGCTATAAATTATGCTATAAATAATTTAGATGGGGATATTACAGATGAATTAGATAAGATTTTAAAAGATTTAAAACATAATATTAGTTTAGAAGATGCTTATTATAAGTTTTATAAACGTAGTAATATTAAAGAAGTATTATCAATTTATCAAAGTTTAAAGATAGCTAGTCTTCTTAATATTAGTTATGTTGATGCTTATAAATATATTATTAATGATAATATTAAAGCCTATGAAGAAAGAGAGCATATTTTTAAGATTGTTGATGTTTATAATTATTTATTCTTAATTGTATTATTAATTCCTTTATTAGTATTTATTTTTGGGTTATTTATTAATTTAGATTATTTTGCTAGATTAATGAATGGTAAAGGACTATATTTAGTAATACTTGTTATAGCATTATATAGTATTTATATTTATATAATTAAGAATATCTTGGAGGTTAAAGATGAATAATTTTGTTAAAGTCTTGTATCCTAAGAAATATTTAATTAATTTAAATAAGAAAATCAAAAGATTAGGAATAAATAATAAGATAAGGATTGATACTTTTTTAATTACTCGTCTTTTAATGGAATTTATTATATTCATTGTTCTTTTGTTAATTCCCGTATATGGTATTATTTTAAGTTTTTTATTTACCATTTTGTTTCATTATTTATATGAAGATGTTCTAATTAATTCTAGAATTATTAAAAGGGAACAAGTTATTAGAAATGACTTAGAAACTTTTATTAAGTTATATCTTTTAGGATTAAATCAGAATAACGATGCCTACTTAGTATTTAAAATGGTTAGTAAAAATTTAGATAGTGATTTAACAAGAGAAATAGTTTATTTAAATAAAAAGTATAATAATTTTAATGATGTAGTTACTAATTTAATTAGTGTTATTCCTGAATATTCTTTTAGCGATGATATTTTAATGTTAAGTAGTAATGATACTAAAATATCAGCACAAGGTATTCTAAATAAAATTTTAGCTGATAAAAAAGTAATGCAAGAGAAAATAATTAGTTCAATTCCAGTTAAGATAGTTTTATTTAGTGTTATATTCTTAATTTTAACTTTATTAATTATTATACTGGGACCAAAATATTTAGGTTAAATTTTAAAATTTATTGCAATAAGTAAATATTTATGGTAATCTAAATTTAAGAATAGAAGGTTTTAATATGGAAAAGTTTATAAATAATTTATATAGTAATAGTAATTTTCCAATTATTTTAGGAGCTTTAATCATAATATTTGTGGTTTTGTTTGTAATTACACTTATATTAGCTCTTAAAGATGCTAAAAATAATATGGAATTAGAAGTATCTAAGGATAGAGAAGATAAAGAGAATAAAGATAATGTTGTTTTTAAAGAACCTGAAAAAGAAGAGACTGAAGAAAAGGTAAGCTTTGAAAATGTTTCTTTTGATAAAGAAGAAGAAAAACAAGATGAAAAGCCTAAGTATGAGGGGATTTCTTTTGAAGAGGTAAGTGGGGATACTGATAGTGATGGTACTTCAAAGGTTGATGTGATTGAGGAAACTACTCAGACTATTCCGGTTTTAAAAGATGATGAAATTAGTAATTTTGAAGAATTTTTCTTAGAAAATTTAAAAGATAAAAAAGATGGTAATATTTTTGATTTTTCAAAAAAGGAAGATAAGGATACAGAAGAGAATAAAAATACTACTTCAGTAGCTTTAGAAGATGATACCAATGCTATAAATAGTGAACCTACTAAAGAAGTTGTTCCTTTTGATATGGAACTTCCTAAGATGAAACAAGAATATACTTTTAAAGATTTAGATGGCGAATCTTATCGTTTAAATAAGTAACTATTGGTCTTACTGATATGGTAAGGCTTTTTTTAATTAACCATTTTTAATATATATTCTTTTAAGATTATCTTGGTTAAAAATATCTATATTTAATTAAGTTAATTTGAAGATTATAAATGGGTGAATTTTCTGTTAAATAAAACATTTTAAAATGTCTGGGGATAATTTTTGAAAAAAGTTGTTTTGAAAATTAGTATTACTATTTATTTTAACACCTTCTTTTTTGTTAGTAATATACTGAATGTTTAAATAAATTAAAACGTATTTTTTATTAAAATTAATTTTTTTATGATATACTTTATATAGAATAGGAGTGGCTATATGATTATTAGAAAACCTTTTAAATTTTTAATCGAGCATTTTAAAATAATTAATGTTATTTTAATGTTATTAGTATCATTTGTTATATTTAAATTCTTTAATATAATGCAATTCTTTGGTAATTTTGTTACTAATAGTTATACGACAAGCGAGGTTGATTTAGCAGCACATTATATAGGAATTTTGTTACCTATTGCTTTAATTGTTATTATTTTGATAAATATTATTATTTTTATCTTATTTCGGAGTAAAGATAAAGATACAAAGGCTTATATGGTATCTACTATCTTTTTTATAGTATTACTAGTATTTAGTTTTGTTTACCGAGGAGTTTTAGAAAACTTTGAATTTAATACAATTGAATCGCAGACGGCTCTTTTATATCGTGATACAGCTAAATTTACTTTTTATCCTAATTTTTTGTTTCTAATATTTTATTTTTTGAATTTTATTGGTTTTGATTTAAGTACTTTTGAATTTACTAATTTACGTGATGATATTGATATTGCTAAAGAAGATGATGCTGAAATTGAAATTGGAGTTCAGTTAGAAGACTATAAAATAAAAAGAGGTTTCTTTAAGAAACTACGTGAGATGAAATACTATATATTAGAAAATAAATTAGTTTTTATGGGGATAGGAGGAACTATTTTACTTATACTTTTAATATTTATTATAAGTACTATTGTTAAGTTAAATAATAATGTTAGAGTAGATAAAGCTTTTACTTATAGTAATTTTGCTATTAAGGTTGAGAATTCTTATCTTACCAAGGTTGATTATGGTGGTAATGCTTTAAGTGATAAGTATCATTATTTAGTATTAGTTTTATCAGTTACTAATAAAAGTAAAACTCCGAAGGCTCTAGATACAGATAATTTCTGGTTACAAATAGGAAATACTTATATATATCCTATCTTAGATAAATCTACTTACTTTAAAGACTTAGGTGAACCTTATTATAAAGATAAAGTAGAAGTAGGTAAGACTCATAAATATATATTATGCTATAGTATTTTAGATAGTGAAATAAGTAATCGTTATACTATTAAAATATTAGATACTGTTAAATATGTTAATGGAATAGGAACACTAACTTATAAAACTTTAAAAGTTTCACCTAAAGAAAATGATAAGATAAATAATAATGGTACTTATTCCTTAGGGGAAGAATTTATATTAAGTAAGTCAACTTTAAAAAATACTTCTGTTTATGTTAATGATTATAGTATTAATGATACTTATACTTATGAATATAATTATTGTAATAAAAATAATGAATGTGTTCTTAAGAAAAATGCGGTTTCTAATAATAGTAATACTAAGAAAACTTTAATGGTTTTAAGTAGTGATGTTACTTTAGATACAAGTGCTAATTACAGTATGTATGGACAAAATGATTTTTATAATAACTTTGTTACTTTTGAATATGTTTATAATGATAAAACATATACTAGTAGTGTAACTGATAAGTCGGTTAGTAATGATATTAGTAATAGTAAAGTTTTAGAGGTTGATTATAATATGAAGTATGCTTCTAGTATTAATATGATTATAACAGTTCGTAATCAAAGATATGTTATATCATTATTATAACTTATTAGTTTTTAGATAGATAGAATATGCTTAATTTAAGTATATTCTTATTTTTTTGTCTTTTCTTCTACAATATTAAAATTTATAGCTTTAGCTTCGGTAATTAAAGTAGAATTATTAAGACGCATACAGTATGTTGAAGTTGTAAGATAAAAGTAGATTTAATTATTTGTAAAAAAAGATATCATTGTTATAATTGCAATAAGATATTTACAGAAAAATTAAACATAAATGTTGATAAAGGTAATATTTCAAATAAAGTGAAAATTCAAATAAGAAAAGATTTAATGAATTACAATTTATCATTTAAATATATCTCTCAGAAGAACAGAGTATCAATAACGTTTGTAGAAAATGAAATGTTAGATATAATTTTTGGTATCCCAGAATGTGTAATTAATTTACCAAGAGTGATATCATTTGATGAATTTAAGGCTGATACAAGAGATAGAAAGTACGCATTTGTATTAAATGATCCAATCCATAAGAAAGTATTAGATATATTGTCAAATAGAAAAAAAGAATACCTAATTCAATACTTTACATATTGTAAAAATAGGCATTCGGTAGAGTTCGTAATATCAGACATGTACGAACCGTATTTGTTGGTCACGCAGATTATGTTTCCAAATGCAAAATATGTCGTTGACCGATTTCATTATATCACTTATATAATGGATGCACTAGATGGAATAAGAATAAGACAACAGAAGGAATATAATGAAAAAAGTCGAGAATATAAATTATTAAAAAAATAAAAAAGAATGTTAGTTTATTAAGAAAATATGGTAATGATATAGATTGGTGGGTATATACTAAGAGATACAAAAATGGTCATATGGTAGACATGCTACTTTCGGAGAAAATTTTAACAATATCGCGAGATTTAAGAGAAGAATATTATTTAAAGGAAGAATTTTTAGATATTATTCATCATAATGAACAAATGAATGTTGAAAAACAAATAGATAGATGGATAAATGATTATATAGAAAAAAACATTCCAGAATTTATAGAAGCTTTAAAAACTATTTCAAGATGGAAAGAATACATATTAAATTCTTTTATAGATAAAAGATATAGTAATGGTTATACCGAAGGGACCAATAACAAAATCAAGGTGTTAAAAAGAGTGGGATTTGGATATAAAGATTTTAAATTTCTAAGAGGAAGAATATTGTATTCATTTACAGGCATACTAAGTGGTTCAACAAGAAACAAAAATATCTCCAATATTAAAAATAAGAAATAAATTTTTTACTCGATTATCAAAATTTTAATAATATTAAAAATGTTCAAAAAATAACTAAAAAAATCATATCAAAAAAAATGTAAAAAAATCCGTAAATTCCTTATGTTATAAGGCATCATGCAGATTTTTACTTCACACTAGATTTTATTGAACCCTTTTTTTAAAATTGTTGCATGGAATTTAATTTAATGATATATTTTAATTATAGTAGAAGGGTAGTGTTGTATGTTGAAGAAGAAAAATAAGGGTTTTTCCATTCCTGAGTTACTGGCGGTTATTGTTATTATGGGTATTTTAGTTACGATTGCTACAGCCAGTTATAATGGAATTAGTAATTCTTTAAAACAAAAGACTTATGATAATAAAATAAGTTTAATTAAAACGAAAGCCATAGAGTATGCTATGGATAAAAAGGTTAATATTGCTACTATTAGTGTAGCTACGTTGTTACAAGAAGGATATCTTGATATGGAAACTAATCTTGATGATGAGTATGGTAATAATAAATTGAGTAATCCTTTAGGTGGGTATTTAGATTGTTATAAAATTGATATCAATAGATATGTTGATGATTATAGTGTTAGTGTAACTGATGATACTTCTTGCGAGTTGGCTGAATTAGCGGTTTTATCTTCAAAATTAGATATTGAGGTTTATGCTGATAAAGGGGATAATTTAAAGCAGTATGGACTAGGAAAGAATAAAAATACTGAGTGGACTAATAAGGATGTTTATTTGTTTTTAAATCCTAAGGCTTTAAATGATAATAAGTTGAGTACGGATAATATGAAGATTAGTTGGCTTGTTAACGGTGATGTTGTTACTTATAATGGGGCTTTGGCATCAGAAGTAACTAAGGTAAAAGGGTATGCTAATATATATAAAGTATCAACGTTATTACTTTTTAATGGGGAAGTAACGGTTAAAGTGGAAACTATAAAGGGAGTTTTAACTCAAAGTGTTAATGTTAAAATTGATAAGGAATCTCCTAAAGTTAATTTGAGTGCTGATGCTTCGTTTTCTACTTCTAAAAAGAGGATAATTTTTAATGGAAATGATGGGGCGGGTTCCGGTTTTAATGATTATGCTTATGCCTTAGAAGATGATGTTAAGAAGACACCTATTTTTAAGTATAAAAGTGATGACGGAAGTAATTATGTAGATGTTTATGAAAATAAAACTTATTATGCTTATGCTAGAGATAAGGCGGGTAATGTAAGTGATAGTCCTACTGAAATAAATATTACTAATATTGATAATAATGTTCCAATATGTAATATTCCGGCTGGTCAGGAAGGGTGGAGTCGTAGTTATACCTACACTTATGGATGTCGAAATGATGTTGGTACGGGGTGTGCAACTCCGAGTACTACGGAAACTATAACTACTGATACTGATAAAATTAATCTTAATTGGAATATAAAAGATAATATTGGAAATAATGAGACCTGCAGTACCAATTTACAGGCTCATGTTGATGTAACGGCTCCAACTTGTCAAATTGTAATATCAAATAATAGTGTTAAGGGGGCAAATAATTGGTATACAAGTGATGTAGAAGTTAATCTAGTTACTAATGATAATTTAAGTGGTATTGCTGAAAAAGGTCTTTCCACTAGTTCTAGTGAAGATTATAATGGGGTTGAACAAATTGTATTAAGAAATGATACTGAGAGATCAGGTATAACTTATTATGGTTACGTTAAAGATAAGGCGGGTAATACTAACAGATGTGAATTAAATGTTAAAAGATTAGCCGAAAAACCCATTTGTGAGGTAAATGCTGTTGGCGGTAAAAATGGTACAGATTGGTTTGTATCAGATGTTAAAGCTACTGTTAGTTCGTCATCAAAGTATATAACTAGTACGAAGGTTAAAAAAAATAATAAATATTTTGATAGTTATACAGTTAATTACAATACAGCTGGTGAAACTTTAGTTGGTGAGGTTAAAAACGATGCTGGTACTACTAATACTTGTACTAAATATGTAAAAAGAGATGCTGATGCTCCGGATGTTGATTTTACTTTTAAGAAAACAAGAGAAAATTATAAATGTGATACTTATGAAAAAGGCTGTAATGATGTTGAAGCTAGAATAACAGTTAAAGGTTCAGTAAGTGGTGTTAAATTTTCGGGAGTATCTGACCATAGTTCTTCGGTTTATGTAGGCTCTCAAGAAGAAATTGATGCTTGTATTATGAAAATGGGTGGCGCTAATGCGCAAAATAATTTCTTTTTTGAATTTATTTATAGAACTATTTGTTTAATGCAAACTTACTGGGATAAGACAAAATGGGATTATAAATACTATGATTCTCCACACACTTTTGTTCAAGGTGGTGGCGATACAGAGGTATATTATGCTAAAGTATGCTCTAATGCTAATGTTTGCAAGGAAGTTTTAGCCGAAATAACAACACCAGAACCTAAACAAGAAGATAAAAGCTGTAGTGTTTTAGGTGGTATTGTTGGCGGTGCCGGTGCTGGTTACATTGGTGGCAATGTCTTAGCCGGTTTCTTAGGGCCAGTTGGTTTAATTGCGGGCGTTGTCGGTGGTGCCATACTTGGCGGTATTGCTTGTGCACTTAGTTAGGAGTTAAAATGAAGAATAAGAAAAATAAAATTTATTTTGCATTTGGAATCGTAATAGTTTTATTACTTGCTGTTTTTTTAGGTTTTAGAATAGTAAAGACTAATACTTTTAAGAGCAAAATTACTCATGTTAGTGAAAAATTGATAAAAACCCAAGACAGCTTAATCAATAATCAGAAAATATTTAATAAACCAGTAAGTATTAATGCCGAAATAACTAGCGATAGTGTTTTAGATGAAAAAATTAATGTAACTGCTAAGTTAGATTTAGCTAATAATGTTAGTGAATTTGGTATCAATCCGTCAGTTTTAAACTTGAATAATCCAATAGAATTTTATATTCATAATTCTCGTAAATTTGTAAAAAATAATGATATATTAAGTCGTATGTATGAGGTAAGTATTGATACATCATCAGTAAGTTGTGATGCTACCTTAGAATGTAATACGTTTCTAAAACAATTAAAAAATATTAATTTAGATTATCCTAAGGATAAAATAGTTAATCTTGTTAATCATTCAAAAGATTTAATTAATAATTCTATAGGCTTATTTGATATTAAGAGTACTAATTTAAAGAATGATAACTATAATAAAAAATATACTTACACTATTGATAGTAATACTTTAAAGAAATTAAAGAAAAACTTTAATAAAGATAAAGAATTAAAAAGTGATTTCTATAACTTATTTGTTGATTATTTTAATAGATATAATATAAATGAAGATAATATTAATACAATATTTGATAGTAATATAACTGGTAGTATTGCTATATACAAGGATAAAAATAATAATAATAATAAGTATGAAGTAACTTTAGATAATTTATTCACTATTATTTTAGAAGAAAATAAAGATATAGACAAAGTGAGTATTAATTTGCTAAATAACTTTCAAATTAATATAGAATTAGATTATCTTAATAATAAATTAAGCCTTAGCAGTTTAAATGGAACGCAAGAAGTTGTTAATTTAACTTTAGATAGTAAAGATATTCTTAATCTTTCTGGAAAAATAAATATAAATAATAAAGACTATGTCTTAGTTAGTGAAGATAATATAAATTATAGTAATGATAATACTAGGAGTGGAACTTTAAAAGTTAATTTAAATAATAAAAATTATACTGTTACTTATAATTGGAAATATGTGGAAGATTTAGAAAAGTCAATTGTAGATAATTATGCTAATTATACAGAGTTAACAAAAGAAGATATGAATAATATCGAGACTAATTTGTTAAAATTAACTCAGTCGGAACTCTTAAAAGATATTTTAGCTTTTTAAGATTTATTTATGAATTAGAAAAGAAGTAGTTTTTTGTTAGCTATTTCTTTTTTTAACCGGAGCTTACAATACTTACTAAATTTTTTAATATTGTAACATAAGTTTTCTTAATTAACATTTTTTTCTTTATAATAAGACAAAAAGATTATATAATTGGAGTATATAGTAGGTGTGAAGATGATAGAAGAAATAAAACAATATGATAGTAATTTTAGTGAAAGTGGGTTTATAACTTATATAAATAATATATTTGTCCAAGTAAAAATGGGAATAGTTTTAAAGAATTTAATAAATATTAAACATTTTGTAAGTAGTAATATTTATGAACAATTAGAAGGGATTGTTGATAATTTAAATAAGAAGGGACTTATTCAGATGTATGATGAATTAAATGTTTATGATACAAAATTACTTAAATTTTCTAAAACTGATGAAAAATTAGTTTTAGAAGTTAATTTGATTTCTAGAGCTTTAGATTATCAAATGAATAAAGATGGGAAAATAGTAAAAGGAAATAATAAGAGAAGAATAGAACAAAATAATTATTTAACTTTTACGAAGAAGATTAATACGAAGGAAATAGGAAGGATGATGAAATGTCCTAGTTGCGGGGCAACTTTAGAAGTTAATAAAAGTGGGCGTTGTCCTTATTGTCATGGTATTTTTGATTTGGCTGATTATAACTGGATTTTAGATTCGGGGAGATTTTGATGAAGAAAGCGGGTCTTAATTTAAAAAGAATCGGGTTAGTAATTTTATTATTGGTTTGTTTATTTATCCCCCTTTATAGTTTAAAGGCTGATTCTGGATTTGATGGGTCTTATGATCCGGGCTCTTCTAGTTCTTCATCTTCATCAAGTTCTAGTTCGTCATCAAGTTCATCATCATCAAGTTCATCATCATCAAGTTATTCCTGTGGGGAAAAGAAGGAACCGCATAAAGGAATTATAATTCCTAGTAATCCGAAACCACCTAAAAATAATGAAAAAAAGGAATTTAAATTAGAAGATTTTCTTTTCGTGGTAGTTATGATTATTGGTTATATAATTATTATTCTTTTTGAACAATATTTAAAAAAAGATTTTAATATACGAGAAGTGGAAGTAAGAAATAAAACCAACGATGATGATGCAGATGAGATACTTACTTATGATAAGATAAAGATTTTAGAAGTGTTACCTGATTTTGATGAACGAGTTTTTATTTATACCGTTTATCAATTATATAGGGATATTCAAGTGGCTTGGATGAATGCTGATATGGAGGCAATGCGTGGTTTAGTAACAGATGAGTTATACAATATGTATAGTATGCAAGTTCAAACTTTAGTTCTTAAACAAGAAAAAAACATCATGAAAGATTTTAATTTTTACAGTGCTAATATTACCAAAATGGAGATAACTAATAAGAATGTATCGTTATATGTTAATATAAAATTAGAATGTTTTGATTATATAGTAGATAAAGATAACAAGGTGATAAGAGGTAATGATAAATCTAAAGTTTGGTATAACTATATGATGATTTTTACAAGAAGTATTTTAAAAAAAGAAAATAAATGTCCAAACTGTGGGGCAATTTTAGAAAGTAGTACTACTTCAATTTGTAAGTATTGTCATTCGAAAATTATAAATAATAGTTATGGTTGGGTACTGGCTAAGAAAATGGTAATTAGTCAAACTGAAAACGTAAAAGAATAGATTAGGAGATTATGGATGAAAAAAGCAAAAAGTTTTAGGAGCGTATTAATAGGTATTTTATTACTTGCTTGTTTATTTTTACCTTTATATCAATTAAAGGCTGATTCGGGGTTTGATGGGTCTTATGACTCAGTGTCATCTTCCTCGTCATCTTCTTCGTTATCTTCCTCGTCATCTGATTTTTCCTCATCAGGTTCACTATCGGGTAGGGGGACTACTATTAGTGATGAAGATGTTCCCTATATAATTGTGGCACTTTTTATTGCCTCTATTTCCGGTTTTTTTATTGCTAAGAAATTAAGCAATTTAATTGATAAGTTATCTGAAACTGCTGTTTGGGTATGGCCTTCTAAAAAAACTGATCCTCTTATTAATGTACCTTTATATAATAAAGAAGAGTTAGTTAAAGTTTTGCCGGATTTTGTAGAAACGAAATTTTTAGATAAGGCTTATAAGATTTATAAAGATGTTCAAATAGCATGGATGAATGCTGATATGGATGCGATGAAAAGTTTGGTAACAGATGCTATGTATAATATGTATAGTGCCCAAATAAAGACTTTACTTTTAAAACAAGAAAAGAATATTATGAAAGACTTTTTTTTCTTAAGTTCTTATATTGACGGGATGAGTATTGATGAAGATAGTGTTAGTTTGTATGTTAATATGAAACTTGAATGCTTTGATTATATAGTAAATAAAAACGGTAAGACTATAAGAGGTAATGATAATAAAAAAGTTCGCTACAATTATTTAATAGTGTTTACAAGAAGTATTTTAAATAAGGAAAATAAATGTCCTAACTGCGGGGCTAAGTTAAAAAATACTACCGCAAGTAAGTGTAGTTATTGTCATTTAGAGATTATAAATAAAAATCATGATTGGGTAATGGCTAAGAAAATGGTAATTAGTCAAAGTATTAATAGTAAAGAATAATAAAATTGAAAGAGTTCTCTATTAGTATTTATTTGTCTTTTTCTTGTTTTAAATAGTTAATTCCTTTATAATATGATTAGAAAGAGAGTAAAAATGATAAATAATATAATTATAAAATCCAGAGTAGATGATTTAGATTTAAATGTTAACTATATAATGCCTAATACTAGTATTAGAGGGCTTGCTATTATTGTTCATGGAATGACTGAACATAAAGAAAGATATAATTATTTTTTAGAACAATTGGCTCTAAATGGTTATGTTAGTGTTGCCTATGACCAAAGGGGTCATGGTAAAAGTATTAGAAGTAATAATGATTTAGGATATTTTTATACTGAAGATGAAACTGCTTTTAGAGAAGATTTACATACTATTATTGAGTTTTTTAAATATCGTTATCAAACTCAAAATACAATTATTTTTGCTCATAGTATGGGTACTTTAGTAACTAGAAGTTTTATTGAAAAGTATGATAATATGGTTAATAAAGTTATTTTATGTGGTCCTCCTACTAAGAATAGTTTAGTTGATTTAGGACTTTTAATTGCTAAGATATCCAAATCTTTTGATAAAGGAAGAAAGCCAAATAAGTTATTAAATGAATTAACACTTGGAAAATTTAATAAGGGTTATGATAAACCAAATTCATGGTTAAGTAAGAATCCTAATAATGTAGATAATTATAATAATGATCCAGTATGTGATTATATTTTTACTACTAATGGTTTTATTAATCTTTATAAGTTACAAAAAAGTGCTTTTCAAAGTAAAGATTATGCGGTCAATAATAAGAATCTAGCTATTTTATTGCTTGCTGGTTCTGATGATCCAGTTATTGGCAATTTAAAAAAGTTTAAAAATTTAGAGCGTTTTATGAAAAAGTTAGGTTATTTAAATGTTACTTCAAAAGTTTATGATTCTTTAAGACATGAATTATTACAAGAAGAAGAAAAAGATATTATTATTAAAGATATTATTAGTTTTATTAATAATTAAAATATATGGGAAAATTTATGAAAAAGAAAATATTATTGGATATAGATGAAGTTTTTTGCTTTTCTGGATATTTAGAGCTTGTTAATGAGTTTTTAAATACTAATTATAAAATAGATGATTTTGATGATTATTATATTGATGAGGTGGCTATTCCAGAAGATAAAAAAGAAGAATTTTATAAGTTTGCTAGTACTAAAGATCAATATGCTAACCCTGTTATTTTACCAGGGGCAATCGATGCTATTAGTATTTTAAGTAAATATTATGATATTTATCCTTGTAGTGATTGTCGTAATCCTTTTGATTTAAAAAATTCTGGTCGTATTTTTAAAAGTAAGTTTGAGCTGTTATATCGCTTGATTCCTGAAGATGTTATTCCTGTTAAAAACTATATATTTACAGGTGCTAAAAATATCTGTGTTGGGGACGTGCAAATTGATGATTTAGTTAGTAATTTAAATCCTAATATAAAGGTTAAAATATTATTTCCATCTTATCATAATAAAAAAGTTAGTGATGAAAAGTTGAAAAAATTGGGTATTATAAGAGCTGGTTATGATTATCATACGGGTTGGCAAGAAGTTTTAAATATTCTTTTAAAATCAGAATTAACTAAAATAAATAAAGGAAAGTCTTATTAATGCAAATAGATGATAAAGATTATAATTTTATATAAATAATTTATATTCTAAAAAAGAAGTAATAATAGAAAAGATAGAAAGTAAAAAATATTTAAAAGATAATAAAACTTTGTGATTAGAAAATAAAATGTATTTTGTAATTAATATTTAAAAAAGTTTAAGAAGTAGGGTGGTATGAAGAAATTTTGAAATAAACTTTTGATTTTTTAAATGCCATGTGATATATTTGATAAATGTAGAGAATGGAAAGCGGTAAATTTGAAGAAAGATTATTTAAAAAAATTAAAGTTAAAAAGAAATAAAAAGTATATATATTTAGTATTGCCAGTTTTGATGGTACTGTTTATTAGTATCTTTTTTGCTTATTCAAAATTTTATGTATTTAAAGATACAGAAGTAGTAAAATCAACAGTTGGAAATTTTATTTCTGGTGATGTTGTTATTGGAGCTTATATTGACAATAAATATAGCAGTACGATTCCTAGTAAAGATGCAGGATATGTTGTTTCTAAAATAGTATGTGATAATGATGCTGTTGGTAAATGGGATGATAATAAATGGGGTTTATTGATAACTAATTTGACTAAGCGAACAAAATGTAATGTTTATTTTAAGACTTATAGTAATGCTGATGCTATGAATGATTTGATTAAACAAAATGGTGCTAGTGTTAGTAGTGATGATGAAGATAATAATGTAAGATTTACTGGAGCTGATCCTAGTAATTATGTTTATTTTAATTGTAGTGATTATAATAATCAAACTAGTGATACTTGTGAGATTTGGCGTATTATTGGTACTTTTAATAATGTAACTAAGTCTGATGGTAAGAAAGAAAGTCTTATTAAGATTGTTAAATATGAAAGACTTAATAATGATCTTTTTAGAAGAGATTATAAGAAAAATGGTGTTGGTGGTTCAACTTCAAATAAGGGTTCAAATGACTGGACAACTAGTCAATTAATGATGATGTTAAATCCAACTGATTATTTAAGTCATAATTATACAAATTCTAATGATATAATTTATTCAGGTAGTCAACAAGTATATAGTAAAATGGGTTCTTATTATTATGGAACAAAGGGATGCCGTCCTGCCGAAGCTGCTAGTGGTTCAAGTTTTACTTGTACAGAAGTAGATTTTACTAATACTGGTTTAAAAAATGAAGCCACTAGAAATGCTATCGAAACCGTTATTTGGAATTTAGGTGGTAATGATAATTATAATACTGCAACAGCTTCGATGTTTTATGCATCAGAAAAAGAAGGAAAAGGGTATACTAATCACCCTGGAACTTGGACTGGAAAAATTGGCTTGATTTATGCTAGTGATTATGGCTATGCAACAGCTGGTGGCTCAACTACTAGCAGAAGTGAATGTTTAAATAAAGAATTATTTAACTGGGATAATGCTGATGTTAGTGATTGTAAAGATAATGATTATCTATTTAAAGCGGATTATCCACAATGGATTATTGATCCACGTATAAATTATGATACCTATGTTTATTTTATTAACTCAACTGGTCATCTTCGTAGTTTTGGTAACTATAATGAATATGCGGTTAGACCTTCATTATATTTAAAGTCAAGTATTAAAATTATCTCAGGAAATGGTTCAAAAACAAATCCATATCAATTAAAAATATAATTGGGAGTTAGATTAATTTCTATCTCTTTTTTTCTATGTTGGTGCATATAATATTAATTCTTTGATTTTAAAGATGAAGATGTTTTTTAATATTTAATTATTTAGATTTTAAAATGAATTTTGAAGCTATTGATAGAAAAATAAATTGTAATAAGACTTTTTGTATTAATAAAGAAAATATAAAAAAATTTTATGATAAATATATTAAACAATATAAAAAGATTAGTGTGCCATTTATTCACTAGCTTTTTTTAAAATATTATTTTATATTGTTATTGAGGAGTTGGATAGTATTGAAAAATTGATTATTTAAATGGTTAATTTTTGTTATATTTGGTTTAGGGTCAATTTCATATATTTTTATACAGGATATAATGATGATGAGTTATAGCTAGTTTATAAAAAGAAGCGAAAAGTATTTTAAATCTTATGATAGTATGTTAAGATGAAACTGTGATGCTTACTTTTTAGGTATAGACAATAATATTGGGGTAGTTACGTTGATTATAATAGCAAGTATCAACAAGTAAAATGTTGATTCAAAGGATATTATTTTTATACTGGGTAAGCTGTTTATACTTATTAAATAACGAAAGGTAAATTTATGAAAAAAAGATATAAAATTATTTTAATAATTAGTGTTATATTTATTGGTTTAGCTATTACTTTTTACTATTTTATTTATAATCCTAGAAATGATTTTGGCAATAGATGTCAAACTGGTTATAATTTAAGTAATTATGAATATAGTGATGGCTTTAAAATAAATATTCCTGAAAGTAGTTGTTATGTTAGTACCTGTTGTATGACTGGTCATACATTTAGAACTCATGAAAATTATGATTCATTAAATAAAGAATTACAAGAAATAGTTAATGATTATAATGCTAAAAATAATGATCGTAAAATTTCTTATACGATAGAAAAACACTTATGGTACAATGAATATACTTTAGAATATTAAAAATAAGGTGGGGAAAACATGTATTTTGCAGTTGGAATTATAACTGGGTTAAGTTTAATATCGGGTTTATATGCTGTGTTTAAAAATAAAAAAATTGTTGGGATATTGCAAATGGTTATAACTATTGTTTTTCCAATAGTATTAAAAGCTTTTTGTCTTTTAAAATATTCGATGGTTTATGGAGATACTGATTGGAAGTTTTTATTACAAGTTGCATTTATTGATGGTTTAATTGAACCATGGTTTTTACTAATTTTATTTTTAATAATAATAATTTTTACTAGTAAAAGTTTATTTAATATGTTTAAAGAAATTAGTAAAAATAAATCTAATTATGATAGACGTATAGATGATGCTATACGTCATAATTTTAACTAAATAATATATAATTAAAGAAAAAAAGGTTTTAAATTAATGAGTTTAATGTTAATAAGTAAATTATTTGCATAAAATAGTAGTAAATAGTTAGAAGGCCAATTGACAAAATGACTATTTTAAGATAGAATAAAAAATGTGTTGGGACTTTAGCCAAGTGGTAAGGCGTGGGACTGCAACTCCCTGATCACCAGTTCAAATCTGGTAGGTCCCTCCAATAAGAAAGTAAGCCTCGTTATGAGGCTTTTATAGTATGCAGGTATAGTTTATCGGTAGAATATGAGCTTCCCAAGCTTAGGAGGCGGGTTCGATTCCCGCTACCTGCTCCAGTGACGTTTCTGTTCGAACTTTTAAAGTTTGAACTTAACATATATATCAATCCGTTCGGGTTGATTTTTTTTGGCTTTAAACACTATTAAAATGCATTAAAAAGTAGTACAATTAGATTATCAAGGTAATGCACAAATAGTAAGTTTGTAGAAATGGAGGATTGATTATGAAAAAGTCAATATTTACTATCTTAATGTGTGGTGTTATGGTTTTGGGAGTTGTAGGTTGTGGTAAAAAAGAACAAGAACCTGATAAGAAACCAACAGAGGATTATGATAAGGAATTAGTGCAATGTTTAGAAAGTCAATTAGGAGGTTATCTTGTAACTGAAACAGATGATTTAATAGAAATCCCATTAAGTGAAATAAAAAGTAATGATAAAGAAAAAATCGCCTATTATAAAGGAGTATATGCAAGTAATCATCCAAATAATATTTATGTAATGGTTTTTCCAAAAAATGGAACTTATGAATCTAGTGTGATGAAAGATTTTGATAAATATTTCTATCACAAATTTTCTGTATATCAAACGTATGAGAGTCCTTTAACTCCTACTATTTATATTCACAATCAAGACAATGATGTTAATTTTAAAGATATTGTTAATCAATGTATAGTTAAAAATGACGACAAAGATGCCAAATCTATTCCAAATGAAACATTAAATAAAATAAGCAATACTACAAAAATAGTTATAAAATCTAGTCAAAAAGAATTAGGAACAATAAGTGAAAAAAACAAATTAACTGAAATCTTAAATGCTATTAAAAGTAGTAAACAATATGGTGATATTTGCTTGACAGATAATTATGCCTTTGAGTTTGAAATGTATGATAATGATAATAAATTGATTGATACAATTTATGTTTGGCATGATGGTAATAGACTAATTCCTAAAAGTATAAATGGTTGTTATTACTCAATTTCCAATGGTATAGATTTAAATAAAATCATTGAAGAAGAAACAGAATATATATTTTATGGCATTTTAGATTATAGAGGTAATAATAATCAAAAAGAACAATTAATCTACAAAGATGATAAAAATAGTTATTATTTAAAGAGTGATGATACTAACGAAATAGCAATTAAATTTATGTTAAATAATCAAATCATGACTCTTAAATATGCTTTAGAAAATAAATATATTTCAGCAGAAAAAGTGGCTAAAGAATATCCTGATATATTGATAAAAAAATAAAATTACAATTTATCTATCAGATTATCAAAAAAGGATAAATACTAAAAGCAGATTTTAAAAAATTTGCTTTTTTGTCTAAATAAAACCCTCGGATAGTCCGAGGGTTCGGTTTAGCTTTAGCGATGAGTCTTTAAAATTAAAACTCCTTTGTTATAATAGATAATGCAATCTGACAAAATGCATTAAAAATAACAAAGGAGGGATGTTCAATGAAGGACATGAATAGTTTATCACATACAAAGTGGAATTGTAAATATCACATAGTATTTGCACCAAAGTACAGAAGAAATGCATTTTATGGTTCGAATAGATTAGAAATAGGTGCAATTTTGAGAGAATTATGCAGATGGAAAGAGGTAACAATAATAGAAGCTGAAGTTTGTCCAGATCATGTTCACATGTTTGTAGAGATACCACCAAAATTAAGTATATCGACATTTATGGGATATTTAAAAGGAAAAAGTAGTGTAATGATATACCAAAGATGGGGCAATTTGAAATATAAATATAGAAATCGTTCATTTTGACATCGAGGATATTATGTTGATACAGTCGGAAAAAATGAAGTAGCAATACAAAAATATATAAAAGAGCAATTGAGCGAAGATAGACAAGCAGAACAATTAACAATGGATAATATAGACCCGTTTACGGGTAGCCACAAGTAAGTTGCAAGCATCAGATTTGTTGTAGTGCTTTTAAGCGAGGCAGTAATAAGAGCTTTATAAGGCGACAGAGAAAGACTACCGGCTTAGCCGGTGTTGTTTATTGGCTTAAATTACGATGGATTAGAAAATGCTAATAGATAGTAGAAAAATAAATATATTAATTAATAATAAAAAAGAAGCCAAGTAGAAATTATTCATTTCCACTCAGTCCCTAATTGTTTTGTTGCATATATTCTTTTATATAATATTTAATATAATTCATGATATTTAAAATAATATTTTTTTCTTGTAAACAGATTATTCCTTTTTTTCTATATTTATTATCCATTTTATAGAAGTCTTTACGAGGTAATCCAAATTCATGATAATAATATAGAACATCACCAGCATATTCATCATTTACATATTCCCAAAAAATAAATAAAGCTTCTGGAAGTACATTATTTATATTCTTCATGTTTTTTTTAGTTAGTAGTTCATTAGTTATTGTTTCTTTTAATCCCTTTCTTCTTTGGTTAACTAGAAAGTTATTATCTTTTTTAAACTTATGATTTGCAAGTTCATTTTCTAATTGTTCTATGATATCTAATGTTTCTGGAATTGTTACTTTCTTAGACCATATTTTATTAGTATCTACTGAGTTCATAAAATCAGTTCTTTTTAAATATTTTTTGATTCTAAACTTAAACATTTTTATTGTACTCCTTTTTCTAATTATAGCATTTTAAAAAAATTTTTAAACCTGTTAGTTTTTCTAACAGGTTAGTATATTATAAATTAGTAATATTACGTTTAATGCTCATACCAGGGTATTTACGCACTAATGTTTTTTCAAGACCATGATTATAAGCTGGTTCGAAGTCAGTATCTAATAAATTCATATCTTTTAAAATTAAGTTAGCTAAGTAATTTTGAGCTGCTATTTCTTCGGCAGTGGCATTATCTACATTAAAGCCTTTTAAACTACTAATTTTTCTACTTATTTTATCTAGTTCAGCTTGATGACTAGCTTCCCATTTGGAACCGTTTTCGTCTTGAAATCTTTTGATACCATCATGGCGTGCTTGGGGATTATCTTGGTTTAATTTGATTTGATATTCCTCTTCTAATCTTTTAAGTTCTTGTTGTCTTAAAACAGGATTAATTTCACTAGAATAAATAATAGCATCGCCTATATAAGACGGATTATCTTCTGAAATATTGAAACGGAAACTATTAATGTTTTTACCGTGCATATTACTCAAAATACTGAATTCTACGGGGTGATCATATCTTTCTACAGTACTAATTTCGATGCCATTGCCATTATTTACAAGTAAATTTTTAGTACGATTACAAATATTATAAAGAGCTATTTTTTTATATAAATCTATTTTTCTTAAAATTTCTCTATGATCATTATCAAATTCAGGATTAAAAGCTGATATTTCTAAAGCTAATAGAGATTCTAAATATTCACGGGCTTGTTTTGATAACAGCCAATTGCATTGCTTTAAATCTTGATATAATGTTTCTTTACTTTCTAATAAATTTTTATTTTTGTTAACCATTTTATTTCCTCCCTGTAAGTATTATCTACCTACATTTTCATAATAACATATGCTTATTTAAAAAGATACTATTATTTTATTATTGTTATATTTGAATATTACTATTTTTTAATCTTTCTATTTCTAATAATAGTTCTTGATTTTTCTTTTCTGACTTTTCTAACAATTTTTAATTATTATCGTTTAATTCTGATATGGTTAAAGACATATTTAAAATAGTATTATTTGTCTTGTGAAGCTTTTGATTTAATTCTTTAAATAATATTTGACTATAAATTTAACAAGAATAAAAAGATAAATTTACTATTAAAAGTTTCTTTAAAATTATCTATTTTTATGATATATTTAAACTATAAATTAAAAATAGATAACATATTTTGGGTTTCATAGAGTATTAAACTCTATGAAATGTGTAATAGTTATGTAAATAGGTACTTGCAGTACATATTTAATTTAAGGGATTACTTGTTTTTAATTGGAAATAGTAATTAGTAGAGGTTTTATTTATGGATGAGAATGGAAGTAAGAAGAAAATTAGTTTAGTAATTTTATCACTGTGTTTGATAGGTATAGTGGCAATTGGCATATCTTATGCTTGGTGGCGATTTACAGCTATTCAAGATAAAACTAATGTTGGTATTAGTAAATGCTTTAAATTAGAATTAAGTAATGAAAGCGATGCTATTAATTTGACTAATACGTATCCTATAACTGATGAAGAAGGAAGAAAGTTAACTCCTTATCCTTATCAATTGAAAATTAGTTAATATTAGTTATAAATTGTAAAATAGAAAGTCATAAATATTTCAAAGTTAAAAAGTCATAACAAGAAGTCATGGCTTTTTTGATGAAGTTTACTTCTTTAAAAATAATAATATTTATGATATCCTTATAGTGATAATAAGAAGGGACTTAAAGATGAAATATATTTGTAAAAAATGTCATTTTATATATGATGAAATTGTAACGAAAGTAAAGTTTAATACTTTAGATAAGGATTATAAATGTCCAAACTGTGGAGCTTTAAAAAAGGAATTTAAAAAGGATACTTCTAATGCTATATGGGTAGAAAAAGATAATCCTTCTTTATGTTTTTTAGAAGATAAATGTACTAATTGTGGTTTATGTAAAAAAGTTTGTGAAAATACAGTTGGTATTAAATATAATCGTGATGAAGTAAAAAGACCTGTTTGTATTAATTGTGGTCAGTGTATTTTAAATTGTCCAATGAGTGCTTTAGATACTAAGTTAGATTATGAAAAAGTGTTGGAGCTTTTAAAAGATAAAGAAAACAATGTAACTATTTCGATTGCACCGGCTATTAGAACAACAATTGGCGAAGAATTTGGCTTAGAAAAGGGAAGTATTGTTACTGAAAAGTTAGTAACAGCTTTAAAAAGGGCTGGTTTTACATACGTATTTGATTTGACTTTTGGAGCTGACTTAACAGTTATGGAAGAAGCCATGGAGTTAGTAAACAGACTTAATAATCAAGAAAAATTACCACTTTTTACGTCTTGTTGTCCTTCATGGGTTAAATATTGTGAAATATATCATCAAGATTTAACTTGCAATCTTTCTAGTACAAAGAGTCCAATTATGATGCAGGCTAGTGTTATTAATGAATATTTCTTTAAAAATAAGAACAATAAAAAAGTTATTAATGTTATGTTAGCACCTTGTACGGCTAAGAAAATGGAAATAAAAAGACCAGAATTAAGCAATATGGATTATTGTCTTACAACACATGAAGTAGCTTTAATGTTAAAAAAATTAAATATAAATTTAGCAAGTTTAGAAGAAGGTACTTTTGATAAAATTTTACCTGATGGAACTGGTGCTGGTAATATTTTTGGAACTAGTGGTGGTGTGCTAGAGGCGACTTTAAGAACAGCTTATTTCTATCTTACTGGGCAAGATGCTAAGGATGAATTCTTACAATTTCAAACTTTACGAGGATTTGATGCTATTAGGGAAGCTAGTATTAAAATTAATGATAAAACTTATAAAGTTGCTTGCGTTTATGGAATGCCTAATTTAGAAAAATTATTACCAAAATTACAAGATTATATAATGATTGAAGTTATGAATTGTCCAAATGGCTGTGTTGGTGGTGGCGGTCAACCAAAAACAAAGATTCCACTTATGAAGGAAATGCGTGAGGCAAGAGGAAGTGCTCTTTATGAGATTGACAATAAAAAGCATTTAAGATTAAGCTATAAAAATCCGGATATATTAAGATTATATAGTAATTATTTAGATTATCCAGGTAGTGATATAGCTAAAAAGATTTTACATACTAAGTTTAGTTCTAATAATAATTATTTTAAAAAGAAAGTTAAATAAAACAAGTATAATTAGATTCAATAATCAATAGAAAAATAAGTTATTAGTGTCAAAAAAGTGTAAAGTTTAAGAAAAAAAGAAAGAAAAATGCAAGTTTTTGCATTTTTTTTGTAATTTTTGAAGGAAAATAGTGGGGTGGCGTTAATAATATATATATAGAGGGATAATTTTATGGTTATGATAAGTAATGAAGAAATTAATGCAATTCGTAAGAACTGTAATATTGTAGATATTATATCTAGTTATGTACCTGTAACCTTAAAAGGAAAAGATTATAAATGTGTTTGTCCTTTTCACGATGATCACTCACCTAGTATGAGTATTTCGACATCGAAACAGATTTATAAATGTTTTTCTTGCGGAGCAGCCGGTAATGTTTTTACTTTTGTTCAAAATTTTGAAAATGTTTCTTTTATTGAAGCTGTTAAGATTGTAGCTGAAAAAATAGGTTATCAAATAAATGGGGTTTTTAAGCAAGAAGCCATTTTAAAGTATCAAAAAGAATATGACTTAATGGAGTTTGTTAATAAATATTATGAAAATAATATTAATACGAAAAGTGGGTTGGAAGCTAAAGATTACTTACATAAACGTGGGTTAAGTGATGAAGATATTAATAAATTTCGTATTGGTCTTTCTCTAGATGAACCAGCAACTTTAAAAAATATTTTAGATAAAAAAGGTTATACTATAAAAACCATCGAAGATTTAGGATTAGTAAATAATGTTGATGGAAAATTTTTCGATGTTTTTAGGGGACGTATTATGTTTCCTTTATATGATACGGAAGGACATGTAATTGGTTATTCTGCTCGTATTTATCGAAGTGAGGCAGTAGCTAAGTATATTAATACTAAAGAAACTTATTTGTATAAAAAAGGAAATTATCTTTATAATTATCACTTAGCTAAAGATGAGGCTAAAAGAAGTAAGAAGTTAATTATAGTTGAAGGGCAGATGGATGCCATAAGACTTTATATTAACGGCATTAAAAACGTTGTAGCTTTAATGGGAACGGCTTTAACAAAAGAACAAGTAGAGTTAATTAAACGATTACGTTGTGATGTTATCTTAGGACTTGATGGCGATGATGCTGGTAAGACGGCTACCTTAAAAAATGGCGAAATACTTACGCAAAATAATATTAATGTTCAGGTAATTAGAATTAACTTAAAAAAGGATCCGGATGAATATGTATTTACTTATGGAATAGATGGGTATTTAAAAATGATAAATAATCCAATTGATTATTTAGATTTTAAATTAAATACTTTAAAAGATGATATTAATCCAGAAAATACGGTTGAGTTAACGAATTTTATTAATAAAGTTTTAGATGATTTAAAAACAATAAAAGATCCAATCTATATTGATGTTAGTTTGACGAAGTTAAGTAAAAGTACTGGAATTGATAAAGAAGTTTTAAAGAGTCGGTTAAATGAAATGAGTAGTTTAAAGACAATAACTCAGGAAGTATTTAAAAAAGAAGAACAAATTGTTCCACCAAGTGCAAATTTGTTGGACAAAATCACTAAAAAAATGTTATATTATATGTTAAATGACCGGAAATACGTTTTAGAATATCAAGAAAAAATCGGTTATTTTCCTAATAAAATTTATCGAAGTATAGCAAATGAAATTGTGTTTTTTATTGGAAAGAATTATAATATAACGATTGCTGATTTTATATCTTATATATCTTATAATGAAGCTTTAAGTGGGGAAGTATTAAAAATAATAGATGAAGACGAAGACGTAAGTGATGAAGACTTCAAATTAGTAATCAAAAGTTATCAGAGGCAAAAGAATAAAGAAGATATCGAAATTTTAAAGCAAAAACTTGCAAGTGAACTTGATAGAGAACATCAACTAAAGATATTAGAACAAATAAAAAATATAAAAAAGGAAGTGTTGAGTAATGAATAAAGAGTTACCAAAGGTATTAGAAGAATTAAGTAAAATTAATGAAGAAAAGGGTTATGTTAGTTTTCAAGATGTAGCTTTAAAAGTTAAAGAGTATGGTCTTACTCCTAAGGATGTAAAGGTTTTATATAAAGATTTAAATGAACATAATATTGTTTTAAAAGATGTTGTAGAAGAAAAGGCAAAAGCTAAGGTTGTTAAAAAAACTACTGCTAAAAAGACTAGTAATGATACAAAAGAAGTATCAAAAAAAGATGTTGCCGATGTATCTAAGAAAAAGGGTGTAGAAGAAATTAAACCTTTAAAAGAACGTGAAAAAGAGTTAATTGAGCTAGGTAAAAAGAACGGTTTTATTACTTATGAAACGTTGGCTGAACATTTAAAAGGTCTAGATTTAGATGCTGATTCTCTAGATGAATTATATAATGCTTTAATTGAAAATAACATTGAAATCGTGAGTGATGATGATAACAATGGAAAGAATGGTGCTACTGAAGAATTAGTATTAAGTGATGAAGAATTAACTAAAGATGTTAATATTAATGATCCAGTTCGCATGTATTTAAAAGAAATAGGTAAAATTCCTTTACTTACCATGGAAGAAGAAATGAAGTATTCTGTAGCTGCTGCGGCTGGGGATGAAGAAGCTAAAAGAATTCTTGCTGAATCTAACTTGCGTTTAGTAGTTTCAATTGCTAAAAGATATGTTGGACGTGGTTTACTTTTTCTTGATTTAATTCAAGAAGGTAATATTGGTTTAATGAAGGCTGTTGAAAAATTTGATTATGATAAGGGATTCAAATTTTCTACTTATGCTACTTGGTGGATAAGACAAGCTATTACACGTGCTCTTGCTGATCAAGCTCGTACTATTCGTGTTCCTGTTCATATGGTTGAAACAATTAATAAAATGGCTCGTATTCAACGTCAAATGACACTAGAATTAAATAGAGAACCATCAGAAGAAGAAATTGCTAAAAAAATGGGAATATCTGTTGAAAAGGTACGTGAGGTAATCAAAATTAGTCAAGACCCTGTATCTTTAGAAACACCAATTGGTGAAGAAGATGACTCGCATTTAGGCGATTTCATTAAGGATGAATTATCTATGTCACCAGAGGAATATGCTACTAATGAAATTCTAAAAGAAGAAATTAAGAGTGTTTTACTTACCCTTCAAGAAAGAGAACAGGAAGTACTTGAACTTCGTTTTGGACTTGTTGATGGAACTAGTCATACTTTAGAAGAAGTTGGTAAGAAATTCAATGTAACTAGAGAACGTATTAGACAAATTGAGGCTAAGGCTTTAAGAAAACTAAGACATCCATCACGAGCTAAAAAGTTAAAGGATTTTTTAACTGATTAATGCTTAGTTTACGATTAAAAAAAATAGTATCCTTATTGGATAGTCAAGATAAAGTTGTTGATATTGGCTGTGACCATGGATATTTGGGAATTTATGCTATTAGAGAAAAATTAGTTAAAAGTATAATACTTACAGATATTAAAGAGTCCGCTCTTAGTATGGCAAGAAAAAATGTAAAAAATAGTAATTTAGATATACCTTTAATTGTTAGTGATGGCTTGAATAATATTAATGCTAGTGATATTAATACTGTTGTTGTAAGTGGAATGGGTACAAGTACTATTTTACATATACTAAATAATAAAGAAAAATTAGTTAATGTTACGAAATTGATTTTACAGTCTAATAATAATTTAGATACTTTAAGAGAAGAAGTAACTAAATTAGGATATCAATTAACTGATGAAATTACTGTTAATGACAATAATATATGGTATGTTATTTGTTTATTTAAAAAGAATGAAAATCCTAAATTAGATGATATTACGAGAAAATATGGTTTATTAAAAAAAGATAAGCAAGATTACTATGAATATATTATAAATAGTAAGAAAGACATATTAAAAAAGTTAGAAAAATCACATGATTTAACTTTAAAAGAACAGTTAAAAACGGAGATTATGGAATTAACAAAACTATTGGAAAAATGTCGGATTATTAGTACTGATTGATGTTATTTTAGTTTTTAGGGGAAGAGTGTTGTTTATGGCAATGCTTTTTTCTTTGGAATTAGTAACTGTATCAGGTTTATTAAATTCTTTAAAAATACTTAAAATACTACTGGCATTACTGATAAGTGGACGGACTTGTTTGTATAAAGGAATAGCTTGATTAACTATATTTAGTGTTTTAGAAATACCCCCAATTATTTTACCAAAAGTTAAACCATTAAAATTTCCTGGATACATAAAATCACCTTCTAAAATAGTATATGAAAAAATTGTTTTCTTATTGCATCATTTTTGTTATAATGTTAATAAGATAATAGGTGATATTTGATGGATGTACATAATAATGATATGGCAAGTAATGTTACTTCTTCTAATTCCTTAGATTTAGGAGCAAAAAGTAATAATACTAATAATGAAAATAATACTAATCTTAATATTAAACCCGAAGAAAAAGAAAAAAAATCAAACTTTTTATTAGAATTTATTTTTAGTTTTTTTAATATTTTTTATTTAGCATATCGTGGTATTTCTTTTCCTTTACAAAGTATATTTAATGCCTCTTCTAAGACTGTTGATGATGCTTATCAACAAGCTAAATTTATGAATAATAACAAACCTAAACGTGATGATGATTTAGGAGTTATTGCTAAGAAAATAAAAGATTTTTTGGGAATTACTCAAAGAGAAGTATTAAAATTAGAAGAAGAAAGACGTAAACTTCAATTAGAATTACAACAACCAGGAGCAACAACTCCAGGAAAGCCAAAAGTATATCGTTATAAAATAAAGAATACTGATGGTAAAATAGAATATGGAACTTTTACAGCTTTATCGAAGATGGATGTTAACTCATTTTTGCTTAATGAAGGGGTAGAAGTATATAAAATAGAAAATAATCAGTTTATTGATTTCATTTATGGGGACTCTTCAATAGTTGGTAGTAAATGGTCTACTAAAGATTTGATTTTCTGGTTAACACAGTTATCAACTTATATTAAGGCTGGTATTACTTTAAATGATGCCATTAAAATTTTAATTAATCAGTATGGTAAACAAAAAGATAAAAAAGTTACTATGCAGGCTATCGCTTATGAGCTAACTATGGGTAATTCATTTTCCCAGGCATTAGAAAAACAAGGAAGTAAGTTTCCACCTTTATTAATTAATATGTTAAAAGCTGCTGAGGCAACTGGTGATTTAGAATCAACTTTAGATGATATGTCTAACTATTATAGTGAAATGGAAACAACTAGGAAACAAATGATAAGTGCTATGACTTATCCAACTATCGTTATTATTTTTGCTATCGTTGTTGTTTGTTTTATTATTTTGTATGTTGTTCCACAGTTTGAAGATATTTATAGTTCCAATGGAGTAACGGTAACTGGATTAACAGCTTTAGTATTAGCAGCTAGTAGATTTTTAAAATCGGATGCCTGGATGTTATTGCTGGCAATAATAGTAGCAATTATTATCTTCTTTATGGCATACAAGAAAATTAAGGCTTTCAGACGTCAAGTACAGGTTGTTTTGATGCATATTCCTGTAGTTAAAAATATCATTATATATAATGAAATAGCGATATTTACAAAAACATTTGCTTCTCTTTTAAAAAATAATGTTTATATAACTCAGAGTGTTGAAATTTTAAGTAAAATTACTAATAATGAAATTTATAAAGAAATAATGTATAATACTATTAATAACATTGTTGTTGGTGATAAAATATCGAAAGCTTTTAAAAATCATTGGGCTGTACCAGATGTTGCTTATAATATGATAGTTACTGGTGAATCAACTGGTGAACTTGCCGAAATGATGGATAGAGTAAGTCATTATTATCAAGAACAGCATGCTTCAATGGTTAATAATATTAAGAGTTTTATCGAACCATTAACTATTGTTTTCTTAGCAGTAGTAGTTGGAGGAATTATTATTTCTATTTTAGTACCAATGTTTGAAATGTACAATCAAGTATCAGGTGGGGGAATGTAATGAATAATGTAATTTATGCAATTTATATGTTTATAATGGGAACTATTATGGGTTCCTTCTTTAATGTCGTAGGGCATCGCTTAAGTAATAATAAATCGATTGTTAAACCTAGAAGTCATTGTGAAGCTTGTAATCATGAATTAGAATGGTATGAATTAATACCAATAGTTTCTTTTTTGATACAAGGTGGGAAATGCCTTAAGTGTAAGGCTAAACTTTCATGGTGGTATCCTTTAATTGAGATAATTACAGGACTATTTTATATGGGGTGCTACTTACGTTATGGATTTACACTTGATTTATTAATGGCTTTAGTAATTAGTAGTGTTCTTATTATAACTTGTATTAGTGATTTTAATTACTTAATTATTTTAGATGAAGTTTTAGTAGTAGGTAGTATTTTAGTACTAATTATATCTTTCTTACAAGGAGGATTTAATAGTTTTGTTATATCCTTATTAAGTGGAATGTTATTATTTTGTTTTATGTTATTAGTAAAAATAATAGGTGATAAAGCTTTTAAAAGAGAATCTTTAGGTGGCGGTGATATAAAATTATCCTTCTTTATTGGGGCGGTACTAGGCTATAAGTTAGCTTTTATTAATTTAGTTTTAGCAAGCTTTTTGGCTTTACCAGTAGCCTTCTTTTACTTAATAAAATTAAAGGATAGAGAAGTTCCTTTTGGTCCTTTCTTAATAATTTCTACTTTTATTATTTATATTTTTTCATCTGAAATTTTAGAATTAATAGATTTACTAATTTATTTATAAAAAAGTCTTATTTATTTATGACTTTTTTTCTTTTTTAGTAATTTTAAAAATATTGTAAGGTAATAAAATAAAGTATATTATTATAGAGTAACCATTAGTCTTTTTAAAGTTTCTAAACATATAATTAGATAGTGATTATATGAAAAATTTTATCCTTTATTACTATAATTTAGAAATAACTGATTATATTAGTCAAGATACCTATTATTATATAGAAACTAAAACAGATATTTATTATTTTTGTAAAGTTAGAAAAAGTGAAGAAGAATTAGATAAGATATATGAAGAATTATATAATACTAAGTATCACTTACTTATAAAGAGTAAATATAATAGATATTTAGTTGAATATAATAGTGAGTCTTATTGTCTAATTAAAGTTCAGTGTTTATTAAATGATATGATAAGTTTTCAAGAAATAAAGAATAATCGTTTTCTTATAAATGAAAGAAGTACTGTGAACTGGGGAGTAATTTGGCAAGAAAAAATCGATTATTTAGAAGAACAAGCTAACTCTTTTAGAGTAGGAAAAAATTCTTTAATTCATAGTTTTATTTATTTTGTGGGACTAGGAGAGAATGCGATTAGTTATTTAAATTATAATGATTTTAAATCATATAACCTATCAGTATGCCATTACCGGGTATATTATCCAAATAAACCAGTTAATTATTATAATAGTCTTAATACATTAATAGATTATGATGTTAGAGATTATGCTGAATATATTAAAGAAGTATTTTATTGTAATAAAAATTTTGACTGTTTAAATTTAGTAAGAGAAATTTTAAACGATAAAAGATATACTAGAGATGATTTGGGATTATTTTATGCTAGAATGTTGTATCCAAGTTATTATTTTGATTGTTTTAGTAAATATATTTTAGAAGATAAACTAAAAGAAGAAGAATTAATGCTAATATTAGATAGAGTAGAAGATTATGAAAATCTGTTAAAAGATATTTATTATGAAATAAAAAAGGTCTATGATATACCTGAAGTTACATGGCTATTAAAAAGGAGTAATAAGGTCTTTTAAAAACTTATTACTCTATTATTTAGATAGCTACATTAATGATGCCTTCGATCTCAGGAACATCGTCTTTAATAGCATTAAATAAAACATCTTTAATAGTATAGTCAATGCTTCCACAACTGGCACAAGCACCATGAAATTTAACATAGACGTATTTATCTTCATACTTAATAAATTCGATATCACCACCATCGGCATTAATATAAGGTCTTAACATATTGATAACGTTAAGTATTTTTTCTAAAGTAGTCATTTCTTTAGGATTGGTATCATTATTTAAAGAGTTATCTAAATTAGTATTTTCTTTATCATTTATCATATTTGCATCACCACATATCTATTAAACTAAATTTTTTGCCATTAGTAAAGATAATTGTTATAATACTTTTAGAAAGATTTGCGAGGCGAATTATGATAAATATTGGTGATGTTATTCATGTAACAGTAACAGGGTATGCTCCTTATGGAATATTTGTAAAATATAATGATTATATTGGTTTGATTCATATATCAGAAATTTCTAAGAGATTTGTTAAAGATGTTAGTAAGTATGCTAAATTAGATGAAATAATTTGTGTTAAAGTTTTAGATGTTGATGATGTTAATAAAAAAATTAAATGTTCTTTAAAAAGAATGTATGATGGTGATGATAAGTATGCTGGTAATTATTTAGAAAGTGGTAGAGGATTTGCTCCTTTAAAAGAAAAATTACCAGTATGGATAAGAGAAACAAATGAATATTATAAAAAAAAGTTTAAGTAATATTGATGTTAGTGATATTTTTTTTGATTCTATAAGAAATGATTATCCTAATTTTAATGAATGGTTTTTAAGAAAGAAAAAAGAAAATTATTATGCTTATGTAACAATGGATAAGAATAATAAGTTGTTGTCATTTTTAATGTTAAAGGAAGAAAACTATCAAGAGTTAAATGATGTTGTTAAAAAAATTGATTTAGTAAATAAAAAGTTTTTAAAAGTATCAACTTTTAAAGTTAGTTATACTGGTAATGAAATAGGGAATAAATATTTAAGTATTATTGATGTAACTGCTAAAAAGGTGGGAGCTTGTTTAATTTATATTACGGTTTATCCTAAATTAAAAGTATTTATAGAATTTTTAAAACGTCATGGGTATATAGTTGCTGGTAATTATAATAAAGAATTAGTTTTAGTTAAAAAGGTAAAAGATTAATATTATGATTTATAAAAGTTTTTATGTTAGAAGGGTTATTAGATGAAAAATAAAAAATTAATTAATAGTTTTAAATTTGCTTTTAAAGGGATTGGTTCTAGTATTAAAAGTGAAAGAAATATGAAAATTCATACTACGATGATGTTATTAGTAATAATAGCGGGAATATTTTTTAATATTGCTATGTGGGAATGGATAACTTGTTTTATTTTATTTGGATTAGTTATTTCTTTAGAAATGGTTAATACGGCATTAGAAATAGTAGTTGATATGGTAAGTCCTGAGTATAATATGATGGCAGGACGAGCTAAGGATATTGCAGCAGGTGCAGTTTTAGTTAATGCCATTGTGGCTTTGATAGTTGGTTTACTTATCTTTTTACCTAAGGTATTAGATTTATTTATAAAATAACAAATATATATGATAGATCTGAAGTCTATTAATGTATATTTTTTTATACAATTAGGAAAGTCATGCGTAATGTTGTATATTTTTTGCATGCAAAAAATTCATAGATTTTACAACAAAAGCTGACTAAAAAAGAAAAAAATAGTAAAAATTATAATAAACTTAATAATAAAATAAGAACTTTGTGCGGATGACTCCAACAGCTGATTAGGCTGAGGAAAAAAATTTATCTTGTCATAATAAGTAAAATAATTTATATTGGTTGTATGGTGTATTCCATTAATTTACGTTGCATTTTGTCTTATTTTGTCTGGTGGACTTCATAGCTGAACAACTTCAATGGTGGCAATGCTAACGTACGTAACGTGAATTCGAATGGCAATGCTAACGTACGTAACGTGAATTCGAATGGCAATGCGAATAACAATAACGTGAACAATAATAACGGGTTTCGGCTAGATTCATACTAAGGTTAGTGATGATGACTAACGACACTCATGGTAAATGGTTACGGCTGTTTATTAGAAGAAGTAGTCTTTTAGGACTAGGGGAAAATAACTATTTGTTATTTTAAAACAGAATATTAGATTGGAAACTGGATATACCTAGGTTAATACCTGAATAGAAAGTATAGATACTATAATCGCTTAAGATATAATAGTTACTACTATACTTTTTTTTATTATACAAATATATAAATAGTTTATATAAGAAATGTTAAATTATTGTCAAGTTTAATAAAAAATTGTTAAATTTTAACGAAATATAAAAATTTTTGAAGGAAATTAGACTTCACTTACCAATATATATAATTAGGATGGTAAATAATATCTATCTTAAGAAAAGGAGGTGAATCTATGAGAAATTTTGTAAAAAACAATATGAAAAAGGAAGTGATGATTAATGAAAAGCAAGAAGGAAATAGAAATAACTTTAAAAGAAAATAAAGGTGCTGATTTTGTTTTACCTATGACTTGGGATGTAATGTTCGAACAAATGTTCATTTCTAAAGAAGCTATGCCTCTACTTGAACATATTATCGCTGTATTTGGTAATATTGATATTAATGATGTTAAAGGTAAGGTTCGATTATTACCTAATGAATTAAAACAAACATTAGCAAAAGATACTAGGAGTAAAAGCGATATAATTGCTGATTATTTTAAAAATGAAAAGAATACCGATAAATATATTGTGGAAATGAATTCATCAAAGAAGATGCCTTGGCGTAATGCTTTTTATGCTTACAAAGTAGCAGGTGGCGGGATTGCTATGAAAGATGGTAAATATGTTAATGCTTACGATACTATTCTTATAGATTTCAATAGTTTTTATGATTCTAAACATAAATTTATAAGAACGATTACTATGCGTGATGAAGACGGTATAATTTTCGATGATAGTACCATAATATACGAAGTAAATATGACAAAAGCCAGTGATTTGAGTTATAATTATGCTAATAAAAGAGAAGAGCAAATAGCTATAATTAGTAGAATATTTATGGCTGAAAGTTCTCTTGAATTAGATAAGGAGTCAAATGAACTTATGAGTAAAAAAGATACGGAAAAATTAGTTAGTCGTGCCAAAGAATTATCAAGTGATGGAGAATATATTAGACTTTTTGATGAAGAAGAAAACTATAAGGAGTTGATTCGCAATACGGAATTATCAGAAGCTCATGAAGCTGGCTCAAAAGAGAAAGCTTTGGAAATTGCCAAAAATGCTAAGGCTCTTGGTTTAGACAATAATAGCATTTCTAAAATAACTGGATTATCTATTGAAGAAATAGAAAATTTAAAATAATAAATTATAAAAAAATTATTTTTTCTTTTGTTTAGACTGACATGTTGGTCGATCATTTCAATTGCAACAAAAAAAGTGTAACAATCAATTACGTTTTTGTAATTAATTATTACACTTTTATAGCACTAAAAAACCCTGTAAAACAGGGAATAATTCAAAAATGGTGCCCAAGGCCGGACTTGAACCGGCACGAGGGTTAAATCTCGCAGGATTTTAAGTCCTGTGCGTCTACCTATTCCGCCACTTGGGCAGCACCGTCTTCTTTTTCATAAGACTTTTTTAGTATATCGCATAAATTAGACTTTGACAAGCATTTTTTAAGAAAATATTTACTTTTATAGTAGTTTTTAGATATAATAAGGGCGAAGGAGTGGAAATAAATGAAGACGGAAGAATATTTAAAAAAGATTTATACTATGTTAATTGTAGTACTTGTAATTTCTATTATGAGTTTATTAATTGGTTTAGTAAATTATAGTAATACAAAGGGAACAACTAATAATAATAGTTCTACAACTACCAATAATGGTTCATCAACTAATAATTATGATGTATCAATGTTTAATGAAGTTAGTGTTAGTGACATTTTAAAATTTTTAGGAACAAGTAATAAAGATACACATATTCTTTATTTAGGAAGAAGTACTTGTAGTGCTTGTGTTGCTTTCTTACCAAATTTACAAGCAACTCAAAGAGAGATGAATTTTACAATTGATTATTTAGATATTACAAAAGTTGATACAAGTAGTGATGATTTTACCAAATTTAGTAATTTATTATCTAAAGAAATTACGCAAAATGTTAATGGTACTACGCAAACTGGTAAAATCTCAGAGTTCTATGGCCTAACACCTATGATTGTTGTTATTAAAAATGGTGAAGCTGTGGATGCTGTTGTTGGGGCTTATTCGAAAGATAATCTTCAAACATTCTTAAAACAATATATTGGTTAATTTGAAAAAAGTACTTTTGACAGAGGTACTTTTTTATTTGAAATAAAAAAGGTCAAAGAGAAAAATTTACTAACCTATTTTGATATGAACCCCGTTTCTTGGACATGGAAACGAGGTTTTTATATGTCAAAATTAAGTTACGAAGATAAAATAAATATTTATAATAATA
>JABLTO010073842.1_pt1 | contig 152590 bp, 145 predicted proteins | sample 7160091 | NCBI WGS metagenome assembly JABLTO01 (sample SAMN14651225, study PRJNA627086) | human gut metagenome | isolation source: feces | host: Homo sapiens | reverse complement strand
TGAGAGGAGCTGTCCTTAGTACGAGAGGACCGGGATGGACGAACCTCTGGTGTATCGGTTGGATTGCCAAATCCATGGCCGAGTAGCCAAGTTTGGAAGGGATAAACGCTGAAGGCATCTAAGCGTGAAGCCCCCCTCAAGATGAGATATCCCTGCGTATGCAGTAAGACCCCTTGAAGACTACGAGGTAGATAGGTCAGAGGTGGAAGTGCAGTAATGCATGTAGCTGACTGATACTAATAGGTCGAGGGCTTGACCAAGACGGCCTATAGAGGTTGTTGAAAATGTTAAGATATTTCAGAAAAGTTTTTAGTATGTGGTTTTGAAGGAACATAAAGAGAGATAATCTTTAGATAATACCTATCGTGGAAGAAATTCTTCGGTAGGTATTTTTTTTATATACAATAAGGCTGACTTCATATTGTATTCTCATAAATGGGGTGTGGAACAAAATCTCTACCCAAACGGTGGAAATGTGCAAAAAAGGTAGAGATTCCCACAGCTGCCGTTTGGAAATCTCTACCCAAACAACGGAAATCGGTCGAAAAGGTAGAGATTCCATATGCTGCAGTCCGGATATCTCTACCCAAACAGCAGAAATCTGCCGAAAGGGTAGAGAATCCTACAGCTGCCGTCCGGAAATCTCTACCCAAACAACGGAAATCAGCCGAAAAGGTAGAGAATCCTACAGCTGCCGTTTGGAAATCTCTACCCAAACAGCAAAAAACGGCCGAAAAGGTAGAGAACCCCAGACCAGCCGGTCAGAAATCTCTACCCAAAATGCGACAACCAGCCGAAAAGGTAGAGAATCCCGTGCATGCTTGTCGGAAATCTCTACCCCAACAGCGAAAATCGGGCGAAAAGGTTGAGAACCCCGGACCAGCCGCCCGGAAATCTCTACCCAAAAGGCGAAAAAACCGCCGAAAAGGTAGAGAATCCCGTGCATGCTTGTCGGAAATCTCTACCCAAACAGCGGAAATCAGCCGAAAAGGTAGAGAATCCTACAGCTGCCGTTCGGAAATCTCTACCCAAACAGCGAAAATCGGGTGAAAAGGTAGAGAATCCCCGCAGCCGTCGTCCGGAAATCTCTACCCAAACAGCGGAAATCGGTCGAAAGGGTAGAGAATCCCACAGCTGCCGTCTGGAAATCTCTACCCAAACAGCGAAAATGTGCAAAAAAGGTAGAGAATTCCAAGCTCGCGGCCTAGAAATCTCTACCCAAATGGTGAATAACACCTTATCTACTCAATTTTTATTTTGCAAAATCGTTAAGGATAAGACCTTTATTTCTGTCAAGCACCATTCCGATACTCCATTCATTTACAAATAAGAGGAGAGGACGGTCTTTAAGGTCTTTTATCTTCTTCATATCAGAAGTTCCGACAATCCTGTCAAGATCAATTTCTGTAGGATTTCCAATCCATCTGATATATTCATAAGGCAGAGTTTCAAGCCTTATTTCAACATTGTATTCCGATTCCAGACGATATTTTAGAACATCAAACTGGAGAACACCTACTACACCGACAATAATTTCTTCCATGCCAGTGTTATATTCCTGAAAAATCTGAATAGCACCTTCCTGTGCAATCTGGTTAATTCCCTTGATAAACTGTTTACGCTTCATGGTATCAATCTGACGGACTCTGGCAAAATGCTCAGGAGCGAAAGTCGGAATACCTTCAAAAGCAAATTTTTTATTGGAAAGCTCTAAGGTATCACCGATTGAGAAAATACCTGGGTCAAATACACCGATAATGTCGCCCGCATAAGCTTCTTCTATTATCTTACGCTCATCAGCCATTAACTGTTGTGGCTGGGAAAGCTTAACCTTACGTCCACCCTGCACATGATTAACTTCCATTCCGGATTCAAATTTTCCGGAGCAGATTCTCATAAATGCAATTCTGTCACGGTGGGCTTTGTTCATATTTGCCTGTATTTTAAATACAAATGCTGAAAAATCTTCAGTAAATGGATCAATAATCCCTTCGTTGGAATTACGAGGCAAAGGAGATGAGGTCATCTTAAGGAAATGTTTTAAGAAAGTCTCAACACCGAAGTTAGTTAAGGCAGAACCGAAAAATACGGGAGTAAGTGTACCGGCACTGACTTCATCCATATTAAATTCAGCACTTGCACCATCTAAAAGCTCAACATCTTCTATTAATTTATCCTTGAAATGGGTACCGATTTCCCCAATAAGCTCATCGGAATCAATGTGGAGGTCACGCTCGGCAACTTCCTTTTGTCCGTTCATTGCGGCTGTAAATGTAGACACTATTTTAGTGTTTCTGTCATATACACCTTTAAATTCTTTACCTGAACCGATAGGCCAGTTAATAGGACATGTTTTGATGCCGAGAATACTTTCTATCTCATCACAGAGTTCAAAAGGGTCGTTGGCATCCCTGTCCATTTTATTAATAAAGGTAAAAATAGGGATATGACGCATTACACAGACCTTGAAAAGTTTGATTGTCTGCTTTTCAACACCTTTGGAACCATCTATAACCATTACCGCCGAATCGGCAGCCATGAGTGTACGGTAGGTATCCTCTGAGAAGTCTTCATGACCCGGCGTATCAAGTATGTTAATACAATAATTATCATAGTTAAACTGTAATACTGAAGAGGTAACGGAAATACCACGTTCCTTTTCAATTTCCATCCAATCCGAAACAGCATGCTTTGCTGTTTTTTTTCCTTTAACGGAACCTGCAAGATTAATGGCACCGCCATATAAAAGAAACTTTTCGGTTAATGTGGTTTTACCTGCATCCGGATGGGATATTATAGCGAATGTACGTCGCCTTTTAATTTCTTCATTTAAATTAGCCAATGTAATTTCCTCGTTTTCATAGATATGACTGAATTGCTCCATTGCTGCACAATCTCTGCAATTCCCGAATACTTCGGATTATAACATATAAGAAAGGGAAATTTCAATAGTGACGGGGGGAGAGTAACGATTATTCCTCAATGAATACAACGATGTCAGAAATAGTACAATTAAGAATATTGCATATTTTTTCTGCGGTCAGCATTGTAATATTCTGGTTATGCTTTAAGTTGTGGAGAGTACGGTTATCTATACCATGTTGTAAAAGGTAGTATGTTGAAATATGATTTTTATTTATAAAGTCAAAAAGTGGTTTGTAACTTAACATACTTCATCTCCTGTTAAACGTAATAAAACAATGGTATTCCATGTATTTAAGTATATGTAATTTTTGGTAATTGAATATTGTGAAAGCATTCACTACAATATTAGCGTGATAAATTGTGAAAGATACAATTAAAGGCAGAATATCGAGGCTTAACAGTAAGCAGAAGAACAGGCTCAGATATGTATTGATTATGAGCCTGATTTGTGTTACTCTTCTATCAGGCGCAACTTATGCCTGGTTTACAATTGCAAATAATGCTACCGTTAAACTATTGACAGTAACATTTTAGAGAAAATGTTAATGTTTACAATTGCAAATAATGCTACCGTTAATGATGTTAATTTACAGGTAGTTTCAGATGGTAAGTTATATATTTCATCGAAGTATGGCTTTATGTTGATGAGGTCCTTGCAGACGGAGCAGAGCATAATAATGATTATGACATAACCCTTGGAAAGAATGATGTATCTGATACTGGAACATATATTAAGGCGGACGGTGACAAGAATAGTCATCCTGAATACTGTATAAGGTTTAGTTTTGAATATGGTGATAAAGTAAGCATATATGAGCCTAATTCCAATGGTAGTAATGGAGGAAAAGTGGGAACAGATAAAGACTGTATGAATGAGATTCAGGCACAGATGATTGTCGGTCAGCTGAAGTTTGTGTCCCATAGGAAGGAAAATTGAGATTATGAAAGTGGCGGATATACATTGTCATATACTTCCCGGAGTTGATGATGGCTCCAGAGATATGGAACAGACCATGCGAATGATAAAGACTGCCTATGAAGAAGATATCAGACTGATAATAGCAACTCCGCATTACCATATTGGTAAGGTGAAAGTTAATTCATCTGTCGCAATGGAATATCTGGAACAGGTTAAGGCTAATATAAAAGATAAATATCCTGATTTGAAATTATACCTTGGACAGGAGATTTATTACTATTCAGAAGCAATGGAAGATGTTGATAGTGGCAGGGCAGGCACGATGGCATCTTCTTCTTATGTCCTTATGGAATTTTCACAGGATGTGTCATTTATAGAAATTACAGATGCTGTGTATGATGCAATAAGTCACGGATACAGTCCGGTTCTGGCACATATAGAGAGATATGGGTGCCTTTTTGGAAAATATGACAGGATTGAGAAACTGGTAGAATCCGGTGCATATCTTCAGGTAAATGCCGGTTCGGTTGCAGGAAAGCATGGCCATGCGGAGAAATCATTTATTAAAAAACTTTTGAAAAAACAGTATATAAGTTTTGTAGCCACAGACGCACACAATGATACAGGCAGGGCACCAATAATGAACGAAGCAGTCAGAACAATGGAAAAGATATGCAAGCCTGATTATCTGCTAAAAGTGTTATGGACCAATCCTTTAAAAATAATAGACAATGAGGAAATATGATGGAAAAGTTGGAAAATAAGAATAAAAATGATGAAATAGATTTAATGAAAATACTCAGGATACTTGCATCAAAATGGATGTTTATAGTGATAACGGCAGTGGTATTAGCAGGAGCAGCATTTATATATTTTAATTTTGTTGTTACTCCAAGATATACATCTACTGCAAGAATTATGGTAATCAACCGACAGAATAGTGATTCATTGACATCAACTGACTTGAATTCTTCAACAACACTTTCAAGTGACTATGTTGAAATAGTCAAATCAAGGACAGTGCTTGAACAGGTAATTGCTAATCTTGATTTAAAATACAGTGTCGGTGAACTGAAAGGCATGGTTAGTGCATCTATCGTAAATAATACCAGAATGATAAGTATTAAAGTAACGGATAAAGACCCGATTCTTGCAAAGGAGATAACGGATGACATTGCAACTGTTACGAGTAAGAGAATATGCGAGGTCATGAAGGTAGAAAATATGGTAAGCCTTGTGGATAGCGCTGACCTTCCGACAACACCATCAAGTCCGGCTACGAAGAGAAATACTGTTATAGCACTTCTTCTGGGAGTCGTTATTTCATCAGCCGTTATAATCATTATAGGAATAAAAGATGACAGAATTAAGACACAGGAAGACGTTGAGAAAATATTCGGAATGAGTGTATTAGGACTGATTCCTAAATTTGAAGGCGAAGGAGACAAGTAATGCAGAAGATTTCAATATCCAAAATAGGAAAACTTGATTACAGAACCAATGAAGCATTCAAAAGGCTTCGTACCAATATCTTATTCAGTGGTTCGGACGTAAAATGTATTGCAATAACAAGCTGTCTTCCGGGTGATGGCAAATCGACTGTATCAATGAATCTTGCAAAATCCTTTGCAGAAATGGGCAAGAAGACAATATTCATTGACAGTGACCTTCGTAAATCCGTACTTATGGGAAGATATAAGATATCAAAATCAATAGGCGGACTGTCACACTACTTATCAGGCATGTATCCGCTTGAAGAAGTTGTATGTACAACCAATGTAGAGAATCTTGATATGATTCTGTCAGGACCTGTTCCACCCAATCCGGCAGAACTCCTCGGAGGAAAACTTCTTAAAGAGATGATTACAAGACTCAAAAAAGTCTATGACTACATAATAATCGATACACCACCACTTGGCAACGTAGTCGATTCGGCTATTATATCAAGCCAGTGTGACGGAACAGCTCTTGTTATGGCTTCAGGAGCCATCAGTGCAAGATTCGCGGAAGAGATGGTTGAACAGATTAAGAATACAGGAACGAGATTCCTTGGAATAATACTTAATAAAGTAAGTATGTCAGGAAATGGATATTACGGAAAGTATTACGGAAAGTATTACGGCAAATATGGGTATGGTGGAGATAGTACAGATTCACAGAAAGGGTGATATCATATGAAAAAAATACAAAAAGTCCTATATATTGTCATCCCTGTGGCAGTTGTGCTACTTGTCTGTCTGGTTCTGATATTGAAAAAAGACTCCATAAAACCGGAAATCACAATATCCGGTACGATTGCTTACGACGGGACACAGAGTGATGAAGAACTTTTAAAAAATGTTGTGGCAAATGATAACAAAGATGGAGATGTCACTGATACACTGGTGGTCAAATCCATAATAATTCTATCCAGTGGAAAAGAAGCAAAAATTACGTATGCGGCAAAAGACAGAAGCAATAATGTAGCAATAAAGAGCATAGTTGTTCCTTATACCGGCACCGCAAAACCGATTGAAAAGCCTGATGAAGAACCAACAACGGAAGATGAAACAACCACACCGGAGGAAGAGACAACAACAAAACAGAAACCGGAAGAGACAACTCCTGTTGAGACGGTATCTCCGGATGCACCGGTATTATACCTTACGCAGACCACAGCAACATTTAAAAAAGGTGCAGATATTAAGTGGGTACAGTACGTAAGCGATATCAAAGATGACAAAGATGACAGAAGTTCATTATATCGTTCAATTATGATAGAAAATTATCCCGATGTTAATACACCGGGTGAATATGATACATATTTTTACTGTAAAGATTCAGATGGCAATTTTTCACCGAAAGTATCTTTACATATAATTATTACAGAGTAGAGAAGGTTATGGAATGAAAAAGGAAAAAGCCAAAAAGATACTTATGATAATAGGTCTTGCAATCTGCATGGCAACCCTGGCAGTCAGTATTGTATTTATAGCAAAGATCATAGAACTTGACGTTCTGAGAAAAACACTTATTGGCGTAATAATAGCACTCGCATCCGTACTGCTTATTATTATAGGCATAACCCAGAGATGGATTGTGCCGGGAATCATTACCAAGATTGTAGCAATTGCAATGATTGTGGCGATGATGTTTTGTATTAATTACATCAATATTACCACAAAAGCACTTGATAAAATCAGTAATATGAAAACTGAAATCAGTAATGTCCGTGTCTATGTAATGAAGGACAGTGCCATTGATAAACTTCAGGATGTACGTAGTGACAGGTACGGAATAGTCACAGGACTTGATGATGAAAATACAGAAAAAGCACTTAATCTTATTGCTAAAGAATTAAATACCTCAATTACATATACCAAATATACCGGAATCATGCAGCTTATGGAAGCTTTGTATAACAACAAGGTGGATGCCATTGTGCTTAACAGTGCATTTATTCCGGTACTTGAAAACGTCAGCGAATACTCAGATGTGGATAATAAGATTAAATCAATCTGGTCCGTTGACTTAGAGAAGTTAGTGGAGGATGACAGTAATACGAATCCTTCCGGAGAAGATACAAAGAAACCTGAGACAAAGGATCCATACGACCAGTACAAGGATTATCTTTATGGCGGAAATGATGTGTTTACATTATATGTAAGCGGCATAGATACCAACGGTTCACCAATGGTCAACCGCAACAGTGATGTCAACATCCTCATAACATTTAATACGAAGACCAGGCAGATTCTTATGATTAACACACCAAGAGACTTCTATGTACCATTGTCGATTTCCAACGGTGTCAAGGATAAGCTAACCCATGCCGGCTGCTATGGCATACAGGTATCAGTCGATACCCTCCAGATGTTGTATGGCATTAAGATAGACGATTATCTCAAAGTCAACTTCACAGGATTTGTCAACGTAATTGACCAACTTGGTGGTGTTAATGTGTATTCGGAATATGATTTTACATCAGTGGACGGATATACATATAAGAAAGGCTACAATATGCTTGATGGCAGACTGGCTCTTTCCTTTGCCAGAGAACGTCATGCATTTGGCAGTGGCGACAGGCAGCGTGGCAAGAACCAGATGGCAGTAATTAAGGCCATTATTGATAAATGTACAAGTACAGATGCATTGCTTAACTATGAAAGTGTGCTTGGAGCAATTGCGGACAGCATAGCCACAAGCATGTCAAGGGATGAGATAACAGACCTTATAAAGATGCAGCTTAGTGATATGAAGGGCTGGGATATAGTAACCTATAGCGTTGATGGCAAAGGTGATAACCTTATGACATTCTCACTTACAGCACCAAATTATGTAATGGTACCGACGGAAGCTACAGTAATTAAAGCAAAAGAATACCTGGCAAAAATATACGCCGGAGAGAAGATAGAGGGATAGAGATGAAGATACCTTTTTCACCACCTGATATAACAGAAGAAGAAATTGAAGAGGTTGCAGACGCATTAAGATCAGGATGGATTACAACCGGTCCGAAAACAAAGGAATTAGAAAGGAAAGTTGCGGATTTATGTGGTGTAAATCGTGCTGTTTGTCTTAACTCTCAGACTGCCTGTGGCGAAATGACATTAAGATTATTAGGCATTGGAAAAGATGATGAAGTTATCACCAGTGCTTATACCTATACAGCCAGTGCATCAGTTGTATGTCATGTAGGAGCTAAACTGGTTCTGATTGATACACAGGAAAATTCATTGGAAATGGATTATGACAAACTGGAAGATGCTATTACGGAGAAAACAAAAGTAATTATTCCTGTTGACCTTGGCGGTGTGCCATGCGATTATGACAGGATTTTCTCTATTGTAGAGAGTAAAAAACATTTGTTCCATCCGGAAAATGAAATCCAGAAGGCAATAGGCAGAGTCATTGTTATGGCAGACGCTGCCCATGCTTTTGGAGCAACATGGAAAGGCAAACCGATTGGAAGTGTTGCCGATTTTTCAAATTTCAGTTTCCATGCAGTAAAGAATTTTACTACTGCCGAGGGTGGTGCTGCAGTATGGAAAGACATTGAAGGTATTGATAACGAGACACTATATCATCAGTACCAGCTTCTTTCCCTTCATGGACAGTCTAAGGATGCTTTGGCAAAAACACAGCTTGGTGCATGGGAATACGACATTATCGGACCATGGTATAAATGCAATATGACAGATGTGGCTGCGGGAATAGGTCTGGCGCAGATGAAACGTTATAAAGGATTACTTGCCAGAAGAAAAGAAATTATCGGTAAATATGATGCTGCATTTAAGCCGCTTGGTATTGAAGCGCTGGATCACTATACTGATGTGCATCAGTCATCCGGTCATCTGTACATAACTAGAGTACCGGGAATCACTCTGGAACAGAGACATGAAATCATTGTGAAAATGGCAGAAGCAGGTATTGCCTGCAATGTACATTACAAGCCATTGCCAATGATGACTGCATATAAAAATCTTGGATTTGATATTAAGGATTATCCAAACGCATATAAGAGATTTGAAAACGAAATCACACTGCCGCTTCATACAAGACTGAAAGATGAAGAAGTGGAATATGTGATTGAACAGTATAGCAAAGCGGTAAGAGCAATATAAAACAGAAAGAGGTATGATATGTACATAATATTCGGTGCATCCAGTTTTATCGGAGTATATACGGCGGATGAATTCCTTAAACAGGGTGAAAAAATAATTGTGACCGGAAGAAATAATAAATTTAAAGAACATTATGATCAGCTTGGCGTTGAGTATATAAATGTAGATCTTTCCGATAAAAATGATTTCGACAAGCTTCCGAAAGAAGGCGTTGAAGGCTGTATCCTACTTGCAGGTATGCTGCCTGCTAATGCCATCGTAAATCTCGATGAAGATGAGAACGCTGCCGATTATTTTGAAGTTAATACAATCGGAACGGTCAATGTGCTTGAATATTGCAGAAAATCTGGGATTAACAGAGTAATTTCCAATTGCTCCTATGCGGATGTAAGAGGTGCATGGGGCAAAAAAGTAATTACGGAAGAAGAACCGAGAGACTATACTTATACAGGAGACCATGCAGTTTATGTTTTCTCTAAAAATGCAGCTAATGATGTAATGGAATATTACAACCAACAGCACGGAATGAAAAATGCATGGTTCAGATTTCCGCCGGTATACGGAGTGGGACCTCATAATTCGTTATATATTAATGGCGTTTTGAAAAAGTCCGGATTAAAGATTTTTATTGATAATGCATCAGCAGGAGAAGACATTTGTATTTTCGGCAATCCTAACTTGAGCAGGGACGTTGTTTATGTTAAAGATGTTGCACATGCATACTACCTTGCAATGAAGAGTGAAAAAACATATGGATTGTATAATATGACATCAGGGAAAGGCGTCACGCTTCAGAGACAGGCAGAAGTAATAGCTGAATTGTGGGCACCTGGACCAGACAAAAAATCAAAAATCACATACAAACCGGAAGCCTTAAATAATACACCATCGTATCTTTTTTCAATGGATAAAGCAAAGAAGGATTTTGGATTCGTACCGGAATATTCTGATTTCAGAGTTATGATGGAGGATTACAAGAAGGATTTGGATGCAAAAAAATACCAGGAGTTGTTCAAATATGTGTAATGACATGAAACCGGCAGGAAGTACCGGATACAGGTTTATAAAAAGAACATTTGACATCCTTTGCTCTGTTATATTAATGATATTTGCAGGAATCGTTATTGCTGTTTCCGCAATATTTATCAAGATTGAAGATAGAGGACCGGTTTTTTATAAAGCAGAGAGAACAGGAAGATTTGGTAAGGCCTTCAAGATGTATAAACTCCGTTCCATGAAAGTTAATGCATCGGATATCAGATTGGCGGATGGCTCAACATATAATGGAGACAATGACCCCAGAGTTACGAAATTTGGTAAAATTGCAAGAAAAATAAGTATTGACGAGCTGCCGCAGATTATTAATATTCTGAAAGGCGATATGTCATTTATCGGACCGCGGCCAGATACACCGGTCGGAACAGCCGCATATACCGAAGAGGAAAAAGTTATATTAACAGTCAGACCGGGTATCACTGGATATAATCAGGCAGTAAACCGTAATTCAGTGCTGACAAAAGAAAAATTAAAAAATGATATTTATTATGTTGAGCATTTGTCAATACGGTTTGACATAAAAATCATATTTATGACTATAGCTGCTGTATTTAAACGTAAAAATATCAACAGATCAAATACGGATACAAGTAATATGTATATTCTTAACGAAGACGGAACGAAATCCGAAAATATTACGGAGATAAAACAATGAGCAGAAAAATCATGATTCTGGGAGCAAGTATTTTACAGCTGCCGGCAATAGAAAAAGCAAAAGAGATGGGTCTTGAAGTCATTGCCGTGGACATGAATCCCGATGCAGAAGGATTTAAAGTGCCAGGTGTGATTAAAGAAGTTATAAGTACAATAGATACTCCTGCAATTATCGAAGCAGCCAGAAGACATCGTATAGACGGCATTATGACGCTGGCTACGGATATGCCTATGAGGTCAGTGGCAAGTGTCGCGAAGGAGATGGGATTAACCGGCATAGATGAAGGTACGGCATTGAGAGCAACCAATAAAGCAGAAATGCGCAAAGCCCTTAAAGCATACAATGTTCCGGTACCACGTTTTTTTACAGCTTCGGATGAAAGCGAATATAATGAAGTTGTAAAACAGTTTTCAGTTCCATTTATTGTTAAGCCGGTTGATAGTTCGGGAAGCCGGGGCATCTTTGAAGTGGCCGACATTACTGACCAGAATATGGTCAGGAAAGCGTATGATTATTGTAAACCATACTTAAAAACAGGAGATGTCATAGTCGAAGAATACATGAGTGGGCCGGAAGTAAGTGTTGAGACACTTTCTATTGACGGTACCTGCCATGTTTTACAGATTACAGATAAACTGACAACGGGTGCACCTCACTATGTGGAAATGGGACATTCCCAGCCGACAAGACATAGTAAGGAAATTGCAAAGAAAATTTCAGAAACTGCAATAGCAGCCAATAAAGCAATCGGAATCAAGAACGGTCCGTCGCATACAGAAATCATTATCACCGGCGAAGGCCCGAAGATTGTTGAAATCGGCGCAAGACTTGGCGGTGATTGCATTACGACACATCTGGTTCCGCTGTCAACAGGAGTGGATATGGTTGAATGCAATATAAGAATAGCAATGGGAGAAAAACCTGATATAAGCTGTAAATATAATAGAGGCTCTGCCATAAGATATTTAAGCACAGAGAATGGAGTGATTAAAAATATTAAAGGCTTAGATGCAGCAAAAAAAACAGATGGTGTCGTGCAAGTAAGCATTGTGCATAATGTTGGAGACAGAGTGGATGGAATAAAATCCAGTGGAGACAGAGTCGGCTTTGTTATTGCGCAAGGCAGAAATGCCGCAGAGGCAATAAAAAGTGCAGAGTCAGCATTAAGTACAATAAAAGTTGAAGTACATAAGTAGAAAAAGGTGAAGCAGATGATGAAAAAAGTTGCAATAATCAGTGTTGGAGTGGCACTGCCAGGAGAAAAAGGTTATACGCATACGGAATATCTTGCGAGATTTTTATCACAGGCAGGCATAGATGTAACGCTGATAGTTCCAGAGTTCCAGCATTGGGAAAAAAAATTCCGTTCACAAAGTATAGTTGAGAAGTTGACATTGCCATATCATTTTGAACAGATAAAAACCATAGGATACAAAAAAAACCTTGATTTGAAAAGAATGTTAAGTTATGTACAGTTAGGCAAAAAGGTTGTAAAGTACCTCAAAACGCATGAAAAATTTGACTTATTGTATGTGGCCATTCCTAGTAATTATCTAGGAGCGCAAGTGGTAAAATATGCCAATAAAAATAACGTGCCGGTTATTGTTAATACTGGAGATTTGTGGCCGGAGGCCATGAAGATGGTATTACATATACCGGTTATCACGGATGTATTATACGCACCGATAGCGCATTATGCAAAGGTTGCATATAAAGGGGCTGACGGATTTATCGGAACCTCAGATGAGTACAGAGATCAGTGTTTGAAATATGGCGCAGATGAAAATAAACAGCGCAAGACAGTTTATGTTGGTAGTGAGCTTGATATATTTTATGATGGAATAGATGAATTTAGTGATTCGGTTCATAAAGAAAGTGGAGAATTTTGGGTAACTTATGCTGGTAATTTGGGAGCAAGTTACGATATTTCAACATTAATAGAAACTGCGAGGAAAATATCTAAAGATGGATATAAGAATATAAAAGTCAAAATTTTAGGCGGAGGTCCTGATGAAGACAGATTGAAAGAACGAGCAAAGGATCTTGGTGATGTGGTTTCCTTTGAAGGATACCAGCCGTATAAAAGAATGGCCGCATATTTAAGCAAATCTGATCTGACAATTAATTCATTTGTCAAAGATGCACCACAAAGCATAGTCACAAAGGTTGGAGATTATCTGGCAGCCGGGAAGCCGATGATTAATACTTTGACAAGTCCAGAATTCAGGAAAAAAGTTGTTGATGATAATTTTGGAATAAATGTTGAGGCAGAAAATGTGGACGAGTTGTATAATGCAATTATATATTTATACAACAATGCAGATATTACGAGTGTAATGTCTGAAAATGCTGTAAAAACAGCGAAAACGCAGTTCGATAGAAAAGAATCATATAAAATTATTTTATGTATGATGAACAATCTTATGGAAAAGTGGGAGCAATTTAAATGAAAACAATAAGCGATGATAATCGTATAAATAATTACATGCTTTTATTTGTTGTGTTTTCGGATATGATATATGCAATGATGAGTTCTTTATTTTTACTTATCGGATTATCACCTAAAATTTCATACTATATGTATTATTTGCTGTTTGCCACGATTTTTGTTGCTTTTGCAATCAAAAGTTTTTACCGGAAAAGAAGTAAGAGCATAAAAGTGCTGGTGTTGATTTTGCTGATATTATGGAGCGTGTCAGAATTATATTGGCTTGTTACGGGACAGAGTGAAATTATACGGCAAAGTAAAACCTGTATACTAGTAACATGCATAACATGCATTCCTGTATTTATATTTACGGTCAATGCAGATGATTACAAGCTGATGATAGATAAATCAAATATTTTTGTTGTGTTTACCATTGCATATGTTATAATCCATATGATTGGAATGAAAAGAGGCTTGTATAAAAGCACAGACTATATGTCATTTTCTTACAGTATTATGCCCGGATGTATTATGTCATTTTATAATGGCTTTATAAATAAGAGAAGATTGTCAATTATTTTTTCTTTGATATTAAGCTTAATATTGTTAGTATTGGGATCAAGAGGAGTGTTTGTTGCTTTTGCAATTTCAGCGGTTCTGCAGGTTTTATTTGTCCGTAAGAAGGTAAACCAGCAAAATGTAATATTTATCGCAGCAGTGCTGATTGCTATGATATTGATTGTTGTAAATTATAAAAATATAATTTTGGCATTATATAATAAATTTCCGAATAGCAGAACATTGTATATTTTTGCTTCTGATGTTGTTTCTGGAAAAATCAATCTGACTAACAGAAATTTATATTATGATTTTTTTATTAATAACTTCAAAAATTATGTCGTATGTGGAACAGGAATACTCAGGGACAGATATTTTATCGGACAAGACGTAAGCCATATAACAGGTAATCAGAGTTGGCTTGGCTGCTATATTCATAATTTCTTTCTTGAAATCATTATGCAGTTCGGTGCAATTTTCGGGACTGTTATTTTGTGCCTTTTTGTATACTTATTAATCCGTTCTATGTTAAATTTGAAATATATGGATGAATCAGGAAGAATCTTATATATAATGTTTGTGCCTTCAATACTTGTAATGTACATGTTTTCAGGAAGTTATTTACATTCGATGCGTTTTTATTTTATGTTAGCGTTGATAATAGCGACATTTTCTTTAAAGAAAAAGGAGATTTTGATATGTCGAAAATAGTTCATATATGTTTGTGTGATGCATATGAAGAGTTATGGGAATACCATAGAAATCTTGCCTCAAATTATGATGTTGAACATGGGCATAGCGTATATGTAATAACAAGCAGTCTTACGACAGACAAAAATGCGAATTGGGTGAATACTCGTAGTGAAAATTACAAAACCGCTAACGGGATTGTTGTATACAGACTTAAAAATAGAATAACATGGTCACAAAAAGTACAGGAAAAACTACGGAAAGTAGAATCAATGTATGAAACATTGGAAGAAATTTCACCCGATATAATAGTAGTACATAATCTTCAGACAGTTAGTTTGTATGATGTAATTAAATATAAAAAAAACAATTTAAGTGTTGTATTATGTGGTGATTCCCATGCAGATTATTTTAACAGTGCAAGGAATTTTATTTCAAAAAATATTTTGAATAAAATAGTATATAAAAAAATAATAAAAGACAACATAAAGTACTTTAACAGATTCTATTTCCATGGGAAAAGCGTTAAAGCATTTTTTGAGGATATCTACAATATAAAACTTGATAATTATGTCATGTCTACTATAGGAGCTAAGGTTGAAAGTTTTGATACGGTTACGAAAAAGAGAAAGAAACAAAGAGAAAAGCTCGGGTTTTCTAATGATAAACTGTATTTGATACATTCAGGAAAATTGGAGCCTAGAAAAAAGACAAAAGAAATATTGGAGGCCTTGAGTGAGATAGATTCTGATAAAGTAGAATTATATATAATCGGAAATATTGACGAAGAACAGTCAGCCATCCTTATGCCGATGATAGAGAACGATAAAAGAGTGCATTATCTAGGCTGGAAAACAGCTGATGAACTAAAGAATTACCTGGTAGCAGCAGATTTGTATCTGCAGCCTGGAACTATGTCAATAACTTTATATAGTGCATTAGCAAATGCAACGCCAGCAGTTGTGTATCCATATGATGATTATCGGTTTATTTTTTCTGGGTGGGAATATTTAGCAGAAAATGAGAAGGATATCAGACAAAGTATAGAAGCTGCTCTTAAAAACAGAAATGAACTGGAGCAACGGAGAATGCTGGCTTATAATACAGCAAAAAGCAAGCTGGATATAAGTATATTTTGTAACAGCGTATATGAAACATCAGATAAGAACAATGTTTTTGCAGAAAAATCAGGAGGAAATTATGACAGAAAATAATGGAATTAATGTGAATACCATTTCTGATAAATACAATTTTTGCGTATTCGGAGTAAGCTACATCGGAAAGCCCCAAAACAATACGGTTATGTATGTATCTAGGAAGGTAGAGAATCTGTTGGATAATCTCAGTGACGTTAAAGAGTGTCTGATATTTGCAGAAAACGGAATAGAAGTACCAACGGAATATAAAAAAGAAAATTGTTTTATACTTACAGATAACCCACAAAAAGAATATGCGTTGTTTGTGCGTGATTTTGCAGATATGAAAGCCGATATAAATAGCAAAAAAAAATATACATACAATGAAGAAAAAGGATATTGGATTGGCGAGAATGTCCGGATAGGTCAGGGTGCACATATAGAACCCATGGTATTAATAGATCATGATGTGATTATTGGAGAAAACGCTTATATTTGTGCAGGAAGCATTATCCGGAATGCAAAAATAGGGGATAATTTTAAGTGTTATGAAAAAGCATTGATTGGAATAGAAAGCTACAATCTGGCCAAAGACGATAATGAAAATTCTTTCAGAATTCCATCAATGGGAACAATAGAAATTGGAGATAACGTCGAAATAGGTGCGAATGCAATTGTTGCACTAGCGGCCACTAGCATGACCCAAATTGATGATTATGCAAAGTTGGATGCAAATGTCGTGATCGGACATGATTCATATGTGGGGAAAAATGCCGAACTTGCGACAAATGCTAATCTTGGAGGGTATGTTTACATTGGAAACAACAGTTTTGTGGCAATGAATTCGGTTGTAAAAAACAGAATTAAAATAGGCGAAAGTTGCTTTATCGGAATTGGTTCCGTAGTAATAAAAGATGTTGAAAACGGCGAAGAAGTATTTGGAGTACCTGCAAGGAAAATCAGAATTTAGTTGGGAGAATGAAATGAAGAATGCATTGGAATGGCTAGAAAATAGTGCAGAAAAATACCCTGATAAAATAGCATATGAGTCAAATGATAAAAAATACACATTCAGTGAGGTAAGACTGTATGCACAAAAAATCGGTTCACAAATAATAAAAAGGAATGCCGATAATACACCGATAGCAACAATATTGGACAGAAATGTTGATACTATTCTCGATTATCTTGGGATTGTGTATAGCGGACATGCATATGCGCCAATAGATGCTAACCTGCCGGATGCAAGGATAGAAGTGATATTGCATCTGTTAAAACCTCAATTGATAATAACAAACAATAAAAACAGAGAAAAGGTTGAGGATATTCTGACTAAAGTAAAGTTAAATTGCTCTGTTCTTATAGAAGATGAGTTGATGAAAGGCGAAATAGACAGTTTATCAATAAACAATATAAGAAAAAATATGTGTAGTACCGATCCGCTATATGTGATTTTCACATCCGGCTCCAGCGGAAGACCAAAGGGAGTGATAACATCACACATGACGTTAATAAATTATATTCAGGCATATGCTGATGTAATGGATATTAGCGAACATGACAGATTAGGCAATCAATCACCATTGGACTATATAGCTGCAATAAGAGATATTTATCTTCCGCTCTATAAATCGGCATATACATTCATATTGCCTAAAGAATTTTTTATGCAGCCGGTCAAATTAACCGATATAATGAATGAGAAGAAAATTACTTGTATAGGGTGGAGTGCATCAGCGCTTGCAATACTTACAAAGCTGGGTATTTTCAAAGAATGTCAGCTGTATTACTTAAAGAAAATCTGTTTTTCTGGTTCTATAATACCTAATAATGTTATTATGGACTGGCAGAAACACTTACCGAAAACATGTATGGTTAATCAGTATGGACCTACAGAAGCAACAGCTTCATGTACATATTATATTATAGACCATATGATAACAGAACATGAAGTATTGCCTATAGGCAGACCATATGATAATTACCGAGTGTTTCTGTTAAAGAACGACGGTACGGAGGCCGGATATGGTGAGCTTGGGGAAATATGTGTAGGTGGACCGGTTCTGGCTCTCGGATATTACGGAGACGCAGAGAGAACCCAGGCATCGTTTGTACAAAATCCATTGCAAAAGATGTATGATGATAGAATTTATAGAACAGGAGATATAGGCAGATATAATTCTAAAGGGCTACTGGAATTTCATGGAAGAAAAGACCGTCAGATAAAACATCTGGGACACCGGATTGAGTTGGATGAGATTGAATGTGAAGTACTGAAAAATGCTGATGTATCAGAGGCAGCAACAGTATATGCATCGGATACCGATACAGTCTATTTATATTATACCGGTCAAATTACAGTAAGGGACATCGTGATAGATCTGCGAAAGAGATTACCGGGATTTATGGTGCCGCGAAAAGTAATATGTTTAAATGATATCCCTAAATTACCTAACGGTAAAATTGATATAAATAAATTAAAACAACTAAGTAAGGAGAATTAAGTATGAAAGAAAAAATCGAGAATATTTTGATGAATATCAGACCAGATGTTGATTTTTCAACAGAGAAGCATCTTATAACGGATGGAATAATGGAGTCAATTGACATCATAAGTCTTGTAACAGAACTGGAAGATGAGTTTGATATTACTATAGCCCCAGATGTATTGGTGGCAAAAAATTTTAATTCCTTGGAAGCAATTGTAAAAATGGTATCCGAGTTGGTTGATTAAATATAGGTAGAGGTGGTAAATGAGCTCAAAAATAAGATATATTTCCGAATTAGATCAAATAGCTAATAATATGTGGGATATTATGGCGAGTGTTTATACTATTGAAGATATGTTTGCTGTGTATGCAGATGGAGATTATATGATGGGAGGGAAAAATGCAAACTCACATGGGATGAGTATACATTTTCCTAGAATTGATGATGAGCATGATAATTTATATATTGCCATGCCTTCATATTTGGGCGGTAGATTCCGTTGCTGTGGGGTAAAGTGGCATGGACCGAATGTGAAAAATTCAGGAAATACTTGCATCGGCAAAGCTGAAACGAAATATACACTTATATTAAACGACCCGGATACGGGTGAACAGAAAGCAATAATACCTGCCAATCTGCTTACCATTTACAGGACGGCAGCTGTTTCAGTGTGTGCTGCAAAATATCTTTCGGTTTCAAATCCTTTAGAGTTGGCAATTGTTGGCCCAGGCAAAATCAATACAAAAGTTGCAGAGGGAATATTAAAATTATATCCTTCAATAGAAGTGATTAGTGTATCAGGACATTCTCAAAGAGGAAGTGAAACATTTAAGAATAAGATAAAAAAACAATTTCCACAAGTGGAAATTAAGATAGCAGATTCGCTAGAGTGTGCAGTGAAAAATGCTGATATTATATCAGTCAATTGTGGATTTGAATTTGATGATATCCATGAGATGCCAATTTTTAGGAATGGATGGATAAAAGAAAATGCATTGGTAATTTCTATGAGTTTTATTAAAATTCCGAACAGCATAATATATGGTTCATCGATTAAAGTCACTGACTCAAAGAAAATGTATATGAGTTATGTCGAGGAGCTCGGTATGCCTTCATATAGCCATTTATCAATTCTTGGTAATAGTATAGCTGATGCAATATGTATGAAGAGAATAAGAGAAGAAGATGTGATTGATATTTCGGACATTATTACCAATAAAGTTTCTGTAAAAGAAATGAACGGAATAAGGTTATTTGCAACAGGTGGATTGGGAATAGAAGATATTGCACTTGGTGTTGAACTTCTAAAGAACGCAGAAGAAAACAATATAGGATTGATTTTAGAAAACTAGATTAGGAAGGAATAGTAGAATGAAGTATGCATTAATAGGATGCGGCCGTATTTCACCTAATCACATTGAAGCAGCCAGAAATAATAAACTGGAATTTGCGGCAATGTGTGATATTAATGAAGCGGCAATGCAGGAAAAGTCAGACAGGTTTAATCTTGGAGCAGTTCATAAGTATACAGATTATAGGGAAATGCTTGAAAAAGAATCGCCGAAATTAGTTGCAATAGCAACTGAGTCAGGCAAGCATGCTAAAATTGCAATGGAATGTATTGATGCCGGATGTAATGTAATTATTGAAAAACCAATCGCATTATCAATATCCGATGCGAATGAAATAATAAATCGTGCAAGGAAAAAAGGTGTGGTAGTCTGTGCAAATCATCAGAACAGATTTAATAAATCAGTTCAGTATATCCGTAAGGCATTGGAAGCAGGAAGATTTGGCAGATTATTCCACGGAACTGCTCACATACGTTGGAATAGGGGGAAAAGCTATTATGAGCAGGCTCCATGGAGAGGAACATGGGAACAGGATGGAGGATGCCTGATGAACCAATGTATACATAACATAGATTTATTGCGTTGGATGATGGGAGATGATGTTGATGAAGTAATGGCATATACCGACCAATTGAATCACGAATATCTTGAGGCAGAAGATTTGGGATTAGCATTGGTAAAATTCAAGAATGGCTCATATGGAGTTATTGAAGGAACGACGAATGTATATCCCAAAAATCTTGAAGAAACATTATATATTTTCGGAGAAAACGGAATTGCTAAAGCTGCAGGAACATCAGATAATATAATTGAAGAATGGCAATTCAAGGACAACCTGGACGATCCGGAAACAGTGAAAAAAACGTATGGAGAAAATCCGCCTAATGTATATGGATTTGGACATACTCCGCTTTACAAAGATGTAATTGAAGCGATAAACATAGGACGTAAACCATATGTAGATGGAGAAGCGGGGAAAAGAGCTTTGGAACTTGTTTTGGCAATATATAAGTCGGCGGCAGAACATAGACCTGTCAAATTGCCGTTAGCAGAGTGCTCGACTATGGATTTTGTAGGAAGATTTGATAAATAGAAAGGGCTGGAGGTAAATACACTATGCAGTTTAGAGATTTGAATGCCCAGTATAAGGTACTAAAGAAAGAAATTGATGAAGGAATACAGTCGGTAATTAGCAGTTCTTCATTTATATTAGGGCAGCCGGTAAGTGAGTTAGAGCAGAAACTTGCAGAATATGTCGGACGTAAGTACTGCGTTACATGCGCGAGTGGAACAGATGCGTTACAATTAGCTTTAATGGCATGGGATATCGGGCCGGGGGATGCTGTATTTACGTCAGATTTTACATACTTTGCATCAGCAGGTGCAGCATCAATACTTGGTGCAACTCCTATATTTGTAGATATAGATTTAGATACATTCAGTATGTCTCCGGATGCGTTAGAAACAGAAATACAGAAAGTAATTGCTGAAGGCAGACTTGTGCCCAAAGTAATTATACCCGTTGATTTATTCGGATTACCGGCAGATTATACGAAGATTAATGTAATTGCACAAAAGTATAACATCAAGTTGCTGGAGGATGGAGCACAGGGCTTTGGAGGAAGCATAGAAGGCAAAAAAGCATGCTCGTTTGGAAATATGTCCATTACATCTTTTTTTCCTGCGAAGCCATTAGGCTGCTATGGAGACGGCGGAGCGGTATTTACTGATAGTATAGAGGAGGATGCAAGGCTAAGATCGTTGAGGGCACAGGGAAAATCACCTATAGATAAATATGATAATAGGGAAATAGGAATCAACAGCAGATTAGATACAATTCAGGCTGCAATATTGCTGCCTAAATTAAAAGCTTTTGAGGACTATGAACTTGAAAATGTAAATAAAGTTGCAGATTGGTATACAGAGCGTTTGAAAGATAAATTTGTCACTCCGACGGTTCCAGATAGATTTTATTCGAGCTGGGCACAATATACAATACTTGTACCGGATAAAGAATCAAGAGAATCGATACAAAGGAAATTAAAGGATAAAGATATTCCTTCAATGATATATTATCCGCGTGGTTTACATCAACAGGAAGCGTATAAAAACATGAAACTTGAGGATGACACATATCCAAATACTATTGAAGCAACTCAGAGAGTTTTAAGCCTGCCAATGCATCCGTATCTTGAAGAGGAAACTGTGGATAAAATTGTATATGAAATTACAAACTACTAAAAGGAGAAATAGCAGATGATATTTAATGATATATATAATGGATTGATAAGTGGTAAGGAAAAACTGGCTCTAGTCGGATTAGGATATGTCGGTATGCCTATTGCAGTCGAATTTGCTAAACATGTTCATGTTATCGGATTTGATATTAATAAAAAAAGGGTAAATGAATATAAAAATGGCATAGATTCAACTAATGAGGTTGGAAGTGCAATAAAAGACACTACGGTTGAATTTACCGAAGATCCTGGAAATTTAAGGCGTGCAAGATTTATTATAGTGGCAGTGCCGACTCCGGTCAATGAAGATAACAGCCCGGATTTAAGACCTATAATAGGTGCCTCAAAAACGGTTGGGCAAAATTTGACCCCCGGAACAATTGTTGTATTTGAATCAACCGTATATCCGGGAGTAACTGAGGATATCTGCATTCCTATTATCGAAAAGGAGTCAGGACTTAAGTGCGGAACGGACTGGAAAATAGGTTACAGTCCGGAACGTATAAATCCTGGTGACCGCGTTCATACCCTTACGTCAATACATAAAGTTGTATCTGGAATGGACGAAGAATCGGCAAATGAAATAAAGAAAATATATGATATTGTAATAAAAGCGGGAACATTTAAGGTGTCAAATATTAAAACGGCAGAGGCGGTTAAAGTAATTGAAAACAGCCAGCGTGATATTAATATTGCTTTTATGAATGAAGTGGCTATTATATGTGATAAATTGAATATAGATACTGATGAAGTTCTGGCTGGAATGAATACAAAATGGAATGCGCTTGGATTCAGACCGGGGCTTGTAGGCGGTCATTGTATAGGTGTAGATCCCTATTATTTGATTAATGCTGCAGAAAAATTGGGATATCATAGTCAGATAATCCTAAACGGAAGACAAGTAAATGACTCTATGGGAGCCTTTGTAGCTGATGCAGCTATAAAAAAGATGATAGAGGCAGGGAAAGCCCCTAAGAAGTCTACGGTTATAATTCTTGGACTGACGTTTAAGGAAAATTGTCCTGACACAAGAAACAGTAAAGTGGTAGATATATATAACAGACTGAAAGAATACGATATAGAGCCAATTGTAACTGATCGTTGGGCAGATGAGAAAATTGCATATAATGAATATGGAATAAAATTAACGAGTTTTGATAAACTGCCATTAGCGGATTGTGTTATTGTAGCAGTAGGACATAACGAATTTCGCTCGTTATCCATGATGCAGTTAAAGTCCTTATTTAAAAGAGAATTAAGTGATGAAGGGAAAGTTGTCATTGATGTTAAGAGCTTATATAGGATAGATGAATTAAATGCATCGGGAATGAAATTCTGGAGATTGTAACAAATAGCATGAAATAGAAGTTAAGGATGTTGAAATAGATATGAAACATATAAAAACAAATAGTATACTATCTAAAGTTATATCTGTTTCTGGAATTGTATTAATTGCTAAATTATTAGGTTTTTTAAAACAGATGATAACGGCAAATGCATTTGGCGCTACATTGCAGACAGATATGATATCTATTTCAGAAGGATTAATCACCAATATAGATTATCTGATAGTACAGGCTTTTGTAACCGCTTTTGTGCCTATTTATATTAATATCAAAGTGCATGATAAAGATTACAATAAATTCTTTAGTAATACAGTTACATTTATGATGTTGATTAGCATCGTGATAACGGTTGTATTTGTCGGGTTCTCGCCCTTGCTTGCTAAAGTACTAGCTCCCTCATATTCCTATGAGGAAACACAGATGTTATCAAGATATATAATGGTACTGTCGCCGGCATTGATATTGATATTGCAGATAGCGGTCATTAATGCATTGCTTAAAGCTAACGAAAAATTTAATCCGGGAGAAATGATTAGTGTATTTCAAAGTGTAACATTAATTGTTTTGGTTATTGCTATTGGCGGAATCGTGGGTGCAAATGTATTAATAATTGCCGTTTATGTTTATGCAGTAACAGGATTATTGTATTTGATTATATGCTCAAAAAAATATTGCAGAATAAGATTATCAAGTCCGTTTAAAGATTCAGACTTAAAGAAAATGTTGAAAATGATGTTGCCGTTATTGGTAGGATTTTCTGCTATTTTTATTAATCAGCAGGTTGATAAAATAATTGTGTCGGGATTCGGAAGTGGCATAGTAACTGCGATGAGTTATGCGTCAGTGCTTTCTAATTTTGTGTGCTCTTTTATTACATCTATTTGTAGCATAGTGTTTACATACGTGAGCCAGCAGGTGGCAAACGGAGACGGAAAGTCAAGTGCTGAATTTATAGGAAAAGCTTTATTGCAAATGATAACAATATTGTTGCCGATAAGTTTGGTAACTATATTTAATTCGTACGATATTGTAAAACTTATATTTGGACGAGGTGCATTTAACTCGGATGCAGTTTATAATTGCTCATTAGCGCTGACAGGATATGGAATAATGTTTGTTCCGTATGCTGTAAGGGAATTGTTTAACAGGTTTCAGTATGCATATGGTGACTCAAAAACACCGATGATTAATAGTTCTATTGCTATAGCAATTAATATTGTTTTAAGCATAACTTTGAGTTACAAATTTAAAATATTCGGGGTTGCATTAGCAACGAGTATTTCTGTAATAGTTAATATGATATTTGGGATTATAACATCGCAGAAAAAAAATAAAGAAATAAAAAATATTAGTATTATAAAATACATCCCAAGATGGGCAATTGGAAGTGTATTCTGCGTTTTCGTATGTATAGCGGGAAAGATATTTTTGAGTGAATTGCCATACTTTCTTAGATTGATAATAATAGTGGTAGTTGCATTTTCCGGTTATGGAATAATTAATTTATCAACATTAAAGAGATTTCTGAGGAGAAAAAGTATTTAGCAGCAAGAAGGGAATATATATGACAAAAGTAAAGAAAACTCAAAAAAAATACAAAACCTACGTTATAGAAAATATACAGGGACTGGCTAATATACGAAGGATAGAACTTATTCTAATAGATATTGCCATAATTACTTTGTCGTATTTTATGATATCATGGCTTTCGAGCATGGAAATAAGCTCGTTGAGATTCAACGGGTAGTTACCGAAATTAAGTATATTGTGCTTGCAATCTGTATAATCGGTGTGAGACTTATATGCTGCATATATAACAGCATATGGTACTATGCCAATATGTTTATTGTAAAATTACTCCCCTTTGTCAAAAAAAGTGCTCGCAAAAAACACAATTGTGTTCCATTGAAAATATAATCTCGATGATATTGATGTATCGAAAGAAATCATTGTTGATACACTGTCTGCCAAAAAGTCAAGTTAATTAAAGGATGAAATACTAGTACAATATACAGCTAAAGAATACACAAAACAAAGGAGAATATAATTAAATGTGTGGAATAGTAGGTTTTACTGGAAAACAGCAGGCAGCACCTGTTTTGCTAAATGGTCTGTCAAAATTAGAGTACCGGGGTTACGATTCGGCGGGAATTGCAGTGCGGGATGGTGAATATCCGGCACAGGTGGTTAAAGCTAAGGGAAGATTAAGCAATCTGATTGAGAAAACAGATGAAGGAAAAGCACTGCCGGGAACATGCGGAATCGGACATACACGTTGGGCAACACATGGCGAACCAAGCCAGATTAATGCACATCCCCATGTGTCCGGAAATTGTACAAGATCAGGTTCCGGAGAAGTAGAATCGGAAGTGGTTGGAGTACATAATGGCATTATTGAAAACTATACGGAACTTAAAGAAAAATTACTAAAACATGGTTATACATTTTACAGTCAGACTGATACAGAAGTAGTAATCAAACTGGTGGATTACTATTATAAGAAGTATAATTCCGGACCGGTTGATGCGATTGCCAAAACTATGGTACGTGTGCGTGGTTCATATGCATTGGAGCTTATGTTCAAAGACTATCCGGGAGAAATCTGGGTAGCGAGAAAAGACAGCCCGATGATTATTGGAGTGACCGATGGTGAAACCTATGTTGCTTCTGATGTACCGGCTATTCTGAAATATACCAGGAATGTTTACTACATCGGCAATCTGGAACTTGCCAGGTTGATGCCCGGAGAAGCACATTTTTTTAATCTTGATGGTGATGAGATTGAAAAGCAGACAACAGAAATTAAATGGGATGCCGAAGCCGCAGAAAAAGCCGGATTTGAACATTTTATGATGAAGGAAATCCATGAACAGCCAAAAGCAGTTCAGGACACTTTAGGCTCCGTGATAAAAAATAATTGTATTGATTTATCATCGGTTGAAATTACAGAAGAGGAAATCCGGAAAATTGAACAGGTATATATTGTTGCATGTGGTTCTGCATGGCATGTGGGAATGGCATCGCAGTATGTAATCGAGGATTTGGCAGATATTCCTGTAAGGGTGGAACTTGCATCTGAATTCAGATATAGAAAAATGCCGTTAAATGCCAATTCATTGGTAATTGTAATAAGTCAGTCGGGGGAAACAGCCGATACTTTAGCAGCTTTGCGTCTGGCAAAAGAAAAGAGCATAACCACTCTTGCAATTGTAAATGTTGTAGGAAGCAGCATTGCCCGTGAGGCAGATAAGGTGTTCTACACTCTTGCCGGTCCGGAAATATCAGTTGCAACGACGAAGGCCTACAGTGCCCAGCTTGCGGCAATGTATTGTCTTGCTGTTCAATTTGCCAGAGTAAGAAATACCATAACAGAAGTTCAGTATGCCGGTTACATTACTGAATTGCTGGCAATTCCGGATAAGATACAGAAAATATTGCAGGATAAAGAGAGAATTCAACGCTTTGCAGCAAAATACGCTAATGCCGGTGATGTGTTCTTTGTTGGAAGAGGAATCGATTATGCGGTTTCACTGGAAGGAAGTTTAAAGCTTAAGGAAATTTCCTATATCCATTCCGAAGCATATGCTGCAGGGGAATTAAAACACGGCACAATCAGTCTTATTGAACCGGGTACATTGGTTATTGGTGTATTGACACAAAGTAATCTTTACGAAAAAACCATCAGCAATATGGTCGAGTGTAAAAGCCGCGGAGCATATCTGATGGGATTGACGACATACGGAAATTATGAGATTGAGGAACAGGTCGATTTTGCAGTTTATGTACCAAAGTCGGATGAACACTTTGTAGGAAGCCTGGCAGTTGTTCCATTGCAGTTAATGGGGTATTACGTAAGTGTTGCCAAAGGGCTGGATGTAGACAAACCAAGAAATCTGGCAAAAAGTGTAACTGTGGAATAAAAATTTCCGGCTTAATGTAAAAAAAGGAGCTGGTCAATAATAGCTAACAGGTATGATAAATGCCTTGATGACGTGGCTGATAAGGTATATACAAGGGATCTCTATGGCAGGGATTGACGTACGTAACTTTTGGTATTTGAGTATAGTGTATATATTCACTATACTTTTAATAGGATAAAGTTATATGAAGGAGAAAGTACAATGAAGGATAAGTTAATTAGTTTTTTTAGCAGATTTAAGCTTATGATAGTGGATATTTTAATAATATCTGCATCATGGGAGTTTGTGGTATTAGTTTCGCATACATCAATATCGTCCATGGATTTGAATGGATGCTTTTCTTTTGTTAAGTATCTTATGTTTGCTGGATGTATTGTATTGTTCAGAACACTGAACGGAATATACGGAAGTATCTGGAGATATGCTAATACAGCTTCATATCTAAGGCTGCTTTTGGCAGATATGAGTGCCGGTGTTGCTTTTTACATGATAGGCAGGATTAACAGGAGATACAGCATAGGATTTGCATATTCGTTACTGGTTCTTATGATTAATTATGTGGCTACGACAGCCAGCAGATATGTATATCAGATGTTATATGCATATGTTGGAAGAGTTAAGGACAGGAATAGTGACGCATACAGCAATAACAGAATTAATATTGCGATTGTAGGTGCGGGTAATGTAGGTGCGAGTCTGGCATCTTCCCTTATGAGAAATCCGGCGTCCCATTATAATCCGTATTGTTTTATTGATAAGGATAATAATAAGTCCGGCAACAGGCTTAATGGCATTAAGGTGTATAAGGAAAATGACAATATAATTGAGACAATTAAGAATATGCCCGTCCAGGAAATAATTATTGCAATTCCTGATGCCTCCACTGAACTGAAGAGCAGATTGTATGATTATTATAAGCAGACGGGATGCAAAGTTAAATTATACGATTATCCGGTTAATGGCAGTATTAAGGGTAAGAAACGTGCTCTCAGGGAATTTTCAATTGAAGATCTTCTTTTCAGGGAAGAAATTAAAGTTGATAGAGATAAGAACAGTAAGTTTTTTGGGAATAAGACAATACTTGTTACAGGCGGTGGAGGAAGTATCGGTTCAGAACTTTGCAGACAGATTGCGATGCTTAATCCTAAACGGCTTATTATTCTGGATATTTATGAGAATAATGCCTATGAAATTGAACAGGAGCTTATAAGAAAGTATGGAAGAGAAATTGATCTGAAGACATATATTGCTTCAGTTCGTGATGAAAAGCGTATTGATGAAATTTTTGCGGCAGAGAGACCGGACATAGTATTTCATGCAGCTGCACATAAGCATGTACCACTTATGGAAAATAATTCCTGCGAAGCAATTAAGAATAATGTTTTTGGCACTTATACAGTGGCAAATATGTCAGAAAAATATGGAGTACATAAATTTATTCTTATAAGTACGGACAAAGCGGTTAATCCTACAAATGTTATGGGTGCTTCAAAGCGTATGTGTGAGATGATTATCCAGTGCCGTAATGATAACAGATATAAGACAGAATTTGCGGCGGTAAGATTTGGTAATGTTCTTGGTTCCAATGGGTCTGTTATTCCTTTGTTCAAGCGCCAGATAGAAGCAGGCGGACCGGTAACGGTTACTGACAAACGCATAATCAGATATTTTATGACAATTCCGGAAGCTGTAGGACTTGTTATGGAGGCTGGTGCAATTGCTAAGAACGGTGAATTGTTTGTTCTTGATATGGGCAAGCCGGTTAAGATTCTTGACCTTGCGGAAAATATGGTAAGATTATCAGGTTATATACCTTACAAAGACATTAACATTGTTGAGGTAGGATTAAGACCGGGTGAGAAATTATACGAAGAACTTCTTATGAAGAATGAGAATCTCGATAAGACTGATAATGAAATGATTTTTATCGAGAAAGACAAGCCTTATACGAGAGAAGAAATCGAAAATAAACTTAAAATATTTCATGCTATATTTAATCATGATTCCACTGATGCATATTATGAGAGCGTGATTAAGGCAGTTAAGGCAACAATTCCAACCTACCACAGACCGGAAGAGGTTAACAGGAATGCAGAACAAAGTGCGGAGATGCAGGTGGTTTGTGAAGCTGCCGCGACTGCAGAATAGCAGATATTATAAATACGGATATTCCATTTTCAGACAATATGTGGTATTGTCTGTATGGAAGATTCGTATTTTTTTTGACTATTGAAATGGAATTAGGTAGGATATGCAGATTATGAAGACAATATTAGTAGTTGATGATGACAGCAGGATGTTAAAGCTTTTAAATATGTATCTGGCACCGGTTTATAAGGTGTGTTCCGCAAAAGGCGGAAGCATAGCGATTGAATTTTTGAAAAATCATAAACCTGACCTGATTATTCTGGATTATAAGATGCCGGGATTAGACGGACCGGCAACTTTTGATATGATAAAAAGTATGGATGGATGCGATAAAATACCCGTGATATTCCTAACGGGAGTTACGAATAAACACCTTATTAAAGAGTGTATGGACAAGAAACCGGCAGGGTATCTTGTCAAACCTGTGGCAAGGGAAGAACTTCTTGCAAAAGCCGGTGAGATTTTAGAAAAATTTATTGACTAATTTTTTTTATATGATTATAATTAACACATATAGATAATACGTTGATGAGACGAGTAGCATAATATGAAGTGTCAGAGAGAAGCCGGGTGGTGTGAGGCTTTACGGATGTTATGTGAAGACTACCTCGGAGTGGCACCAATCCTGCCCGGTGATTCCGTTATAATCATAAGAGATGCCTGTGTTAAGGCGAACCTTGGGTGGAACCGCGATAATTATTGCCCCTTGCATTTAGCAAGGGGTTTTTTTGTATAACACAGGCACAAAAAGCACATTATACATATTAGTATCTAAGGAGGCAATTTTTATGAGCAAAATCAAAGAAGGAACCAAAAAAGTAGCAGAGCTTATTGAAGCAGAACAGACAAGAACCAACAAAGAGTTAATCATTGCAGCCGCAGTATGTACTTTTGTCGGAATAATAATCGGATTTTTTATTGGAAAAACAACCACCAGCAAAAATACTGTAAAGAAATACAATCAGTGTTTTTCATATGATTTTGGTGATGAAGAAGAGAAAGAAGAGGCATAGAAATGATAGTAACATTAAAAGATGGCTCTAAGAAAGAGTACAGTGAAGCAATGTCGGTAATCGATATTGCAAAAGATATCAGTGAAGGACTTGCGAGAAACGCCTGTGCAGGAGAAATTAATGGCAAAGTCGTTGATTTAAGAACAGTTGTTTCAGAAGATTGCAATCTTAATATTCTGACATTTAATGATGAAGCAGGTAAAAAGGCATACTGGCATACAACCTCCCATGTACTTGCAGAGGCTGTTAAGAGACTTTACCCTGATGCAAAGCTTACAATCGGACCATCCATTGACGAAGGCTTTTATTATGACTTTGACTGTCCTGCATTTGACAGAGCAGCCCTTGATAACCTTGAAGCAGAGATGAAGAAGATTATAAAAGAAGGAGCATCCCTTGAAAGATTTGAACTCCCAAGAGAAGAAGCAATTAAGTTCATGGAAGACAGAGGAGAACCATATAAGGTTGAACTTATTAATGATCTTCCGGAAGATGCCGTAATATCATTCTACCGTCAGGGCGACTTTGTTGACCTTTGTGCGGGACCACATCTTATGAGCACCAAAGCAATTAAAGCAGTGAAACTGACAGCTTCATCTGCAGCATATTGGAGAGGCAACAGCAACAATAAGGTACTTACAAGAATTTATGGTATTTCGTTTACCAAAAATGATGACCTTAAAGCATACCTTGAGCACCTTGAAGATATCAAGAGACGTGATCACAATAAGCTGGGACGTGAGATGGAACTTTTTACAACAGTAGATGTTATCGGTCAGGGACTTCCTCTTATAATGCCTAAGGGTGAAAGAATCATCCGTACACTTCAAAGATGGATTGAAGACGAAGAAGACTCAAGAGGATATGTAAGAACTAAGACACCTCTTATGGCAAAGAGTGATTTATACAAAATATCAGGACATTGGGATCATTACAAGGACGGAATGTTTGTACTGGGTGATGAGGAAAAAGACAAAGAAGTTTTTGCTTTAAGACCTATGACATGCCCATTCCAGTATTATGTATATAAGGCAAGCCAGAAGAGCTACAGAGATCTTCCTTTAAGATATGGTGAGACATCCACACTTTTCAGAAATGAAGATTCAGGTGAGATGCACGGACTTACAAGAGTACGTCAGTTTACTATTTCAGAAGGACATCTTATTGTAAGACCTGACCAGATGGTTAAGGAATTTAAGGATTGTATCGCACTTGCACAGTATTGTTTAAGAACACTTGGAGTTGAGGAAGATGTAACATACCACCTTTCAAGATGGGACCCTGCGAACCCTGGTAATAAGTACATTGGCAAGCCTGAAGTATGGGAAGATACAGAACAGCACATCAGGAATGTTCTTAATGAACTTGAAATTCCGTTTGTTGAAGATATCGGTGAAGCTGCGTTCTATGGTCCTAAGGTGGATATTAATGCCAAGAATGTATATGGCAAAGAAGACACAATGATAACAATCCAGTGGGATGCTCTCCTTGCCGAACAATTTGATATGTATTATATAGATGAAAAGGGCGATAAAGTAAGACCTTACATCATTCACAGGACAAGTATGGGATGCTATGAAAGAACACTTGCATGGCTTATTGAAAAATATGCCGGAATGTTCCCAACATGGCTTTGCCCTGAACAGGTAAGAGTGCTTCCTATATCTGATAAGTATGCAGATTATGCAGATTCTGTTGCCGCAAAGATTCGTGAACACAAGATATATGTAGAGGCAGATCACAGAGCTGAAAAGCTTGGTTATAAGATTCGTGATGCAAGACTTGCAAGAGTTCCATATATTCTTGTAGTTGGAGAAAAAGAGCAGGAAACAGGAGCAGTTTCCGTTAGAAGCAGATTTTTAGGAGACGAAGGACAGAAGCCGCTGGAACAGTTTATTAACGATATTTGTGAAGAAATCCGTACAAAGGCAATTCGTAAAATCGAAGTAACTGAATAAAATTATATACAATATAACACTTGAAATTTTTGTCTGAATATGAGATTATAAGACTAATTGTGGAGCTGTATTATGGCAGATACTAAAGTGCTCCGCAAAGTGATTTTTTACAATTCGAAAGGAGTTACATAATGATTTACACACAGGAAATCAAGAATATGTGCCCAGTAGCACAGGGCGTTCATCATGGCGCTGCACCTTGTCCTACAGAAGGTAACTGGGTTCAGTACAAGGAAATCAAAGACATTTCAGGCTTTACACATGGTATTGGCTGGTGTGCACCACAGCAGGGAGCCTGCAAGCTTTCTCTTAACGTAAAGAACGGAGTTATCCAGGAAGCTTTAGTTGAGACAATCGGATGTTCAGGTATGACACATTCAGCAGCTATGGCAGCAGAGATTCTTCCGGGTCTTACTGTTCTTGAAGCAATGAACACTGACTTGGTATGTGACGCAATTAATACAGCAATGAGAGAACTTGCTCTTCAGATTATCTACGGAAGAACACAGTCAGCATTCTCAGAAGATGGTCTTGCAATTGGTGCAGGTCTTGAAGATTTAGGAAAGGGACTTCGTTCACAGGTTGGTACAATGTACGGAACACTTGAGAAAGGTCCTCGTTACCTTGAAATGGCAGAAGGTTATGTAACTGGAATTGCTCTTGATGCTAATGATGAAATCATCGGTTATCAGTTCGTTTCACTTGGTAAGTTCACAGATTTCGTTAAGAAGGGTGATGAACCAAACGTAGCTTGGGAAAAAGCAAAGGGTCAGTATGGCCGTGTTGATGATGCAGTTAAGATCATTGACCCAAGACAGGAATAGGAGGTAACGACAGATGGCATTATTTGAATCATATGAAAGAAGAATTAACCAGATTAACGCAGCTTTAAACAGCTATGGAATTTCTTCTATTGAAGAAGCAGAGAAGATTACAAAGGATGCTGGACTTGATGTGTATAACCAGATCAAGAAGATTCAGCCAATTTGTTTTGAAAATGCATGTTGGGCTTACATCGTAGGTGCAGCAATCGCAATTAAGAAAGGCTGCAGAAAAGCCGCTGACGCAGCAGCAGCAATCGGAGAAGGACTTCAGTCATTCTGTATTCCTGGTTCAGTTGCAGATACACGTAAAGTAGGTCTTGGACATGGTAACCTTGGTAAGATGTTACTTGAAGAAGAGACAGAATGTTTCGCATTCTTAGCAGGTCATGAGTCATTCGCAGCCGCTGAAGGTGCTATCGGTATTGCTGAAAAGGCTAACAAAGTACGTCAGAAACCTTTAAGAGTTATTCTTAACGGACTTGGTAAAGACGCAGCTAAGATTATTTCAAGAATTAACGGATTTACATTTGTTGAGACAGAGTACGATCCATATACAAATACAGTTAAAGAAGTAGAAAGAATCGCATATTCAGACGGACTTCGTTCTAAAGTAAACTGCTACGGCGCTAATTCAGTTCCGGAAGGTGTTGCAATCATGTGGAAAGAGAATGTTGACGTATCTATCACAGGTAACTCAACTAACCCTACAAGATTCCAGCATCCTGTTGCAGGTACATACAAGAAGGAAAGACTTGAAGCAGGCAAGAAATACTTCTCAGTAGCTTCAGGCGGTGGAACAGGTAGAACACTTCATCCTGATAATATGGCAGCAGGTCCTGCTTCATACGGTATGACAGATACACTCGGACGTATGCATTCAGATGCACAGTTCGCAGGTTCATCATCAGTTCCTGCCCATGTAGAAATGATGGGTCTTATTGGTGCTGGTAACAACCCAATGGTTGGTATGACGGTTGCAGTTGCCGTTTCTATTGAGGAAGCAGCACAGGCTGGTAAATTCTAATTTAAATTATAAGAAAGACCTGTTTACAGGTTTTGTGGGTCTTACCATAATAAATAATATTATTATGGTAAGACTTGTTTTTTATAGCTTTGATGATAAGGAGATAATGTATTATGGTTTTTACTAATAGTGAATGTATTGGATGTAATAAATGTATAAGAAGCTGCCCTGCTGAACTGGCAAATGTAGCAGAAGGGGAACGTATTGAGGTTAACGCAGATGCATGTATTTCATGTGGAGGTTGTTTTGATAATTGCAGACATGGGGCGAGAGATTATGAGGATGATACACAAATGTTCCTTTCGGATATTGAAAAAGGGAAAAAATATTCAGTTATCGTTGCACCGGCATTTATTGCAAATTATCCTAAAGAATATAAGAAAATTTTTGGATACCTTAAGAAAAAAGGAGTAGTGGAAATTTACCCTGTGGCATTCGGCGCAGACATAACTACATGGGCATATATAAGATATATTAATAAAACAGGAAGAAAGGGACTTATTTCACAACCATGTCCTGCTATCGTAAATTATATTGAACATTATAAGCCGGAACTTATCAATCTGCTTATGCCGGTTCAAAGTCCGATGATGTGTGAGGCAATATATCTTAAGAAATATATGAATATAAAAGAAGAACTTGTATTTCTGAGTCCTTGTATGGCCAAAAAAGATGAAATTAACGATAATAATACACATGGACTTATAAAATATAATGTTACCTTCAAAAAATTGCTCGAAGCAATTAAAGGCAGGTACGAAGATTGTGAAGAATATGATGAGATAGTTAAGTATGGGCTTGGAATCAGATATCCACATCCGGGAGGACTCAAGGAAAATGTTGAATTTTTCCTTGGAAATGTTCCGGTTATTCAGGTAGAGGGAGAGCAGGAAGCATATAAATTTTTAAAGGAATATAACAAGGAAACAGCAGAAAAAACTTTTATGGTAGACATATTGAATTGTCAGAAAGGCTGTGTCAGAGGAACCGGAACCGATGAAGGCATAAGTGAACTGGATATTGAAATTGCAATCAATAAAATGAAAGATGTTGTCTCAAATGAACCGGTTAAGAAAAAGATGTTGGGTAAAAGGAACATCAATCCATGGAACAGCAGCCTGACATATAAAGAAAGATGGGATGCTTTTGACAGACAGTTTTCAAAACTTAATCCTGAGGATTTTAGCAGAAAATACACAGACAAATCAATTGAAGCTACTAAGCCTTCAACAAAAGAATTAGAAAATATATACGCATCCATGCATAAACAGACTGATGAAGAAAGAAAAATTGACTGTGGATGCTGCGGATATGATTCTTGTGAATCTATGGCTTATGCAATATATAACGGTGTTAACAAAAAAGAAAATTGCATTTATTATAATAAGAGAGTTGCTGAAATTGAAAAGCTTGAAGTTGAAGAGTTACATAAAAATAATCTTGAAGAACAGAGATTGCATAATGAGAAACTTAAAGATATAATTGAAAAATTCGGACATCTTAGTTCGGGTGTGTCTGAACTTGCAGAAGCAAATGAACTTACGGCACAGGATGCCACAAGCATTACCCAGGTTGTAACAGATATATCTGATGAATGTAATGCAATCAGAAACCGGCTTACCATATTCTCTGATTTTATCAAGGCATATAATGAAAGCAATAAAGAGATAAACGATATTGCTAACCAGACTAATCTGTTAAGTCTGAATGCATCTATTGAAGCAGCAGGAGCCGGAGAGGCAGGAAAAGGATTTGCTGTTGTTGCCGGCAGTATAAGGGAACTTGCAGATACTACCAAGAAACTTATTGAACAGAACAGGGTACAGGCAGAAAATACGGTGCCAAAAATAAAGGCAAGCATAGAATCAATTGTCAGCCTTTTATCATCAATTGATGAGATGAATAACCGTATTACTAATATAGCGGCAACTACGGAGGAAATCTCAGCCCAGTCTGAAAGTATCCAGACTTTAAGCAATGAAATACAGGAACAGGTAAAAGACATTTAATTTCAGGAGACATTATGGGAAATCACATTTTTATATCACATTCGTCATCAGATGCAAAGCAAGCGGAGGCTTTGTGCGGCTATCTTGAAAAAAGAAATAAAAAATGCTTCATAGCACCAAGAGATATACGCTCAGGACATGAATATGCCGAGGAACTGCTTGATGGCATAGATAATTCTTATGTTGTTATTTTGATGCTTTCAGAAAAATCCAATACTTCTCCACATGTTTTAAGGGAAATAGAACGTGCGATAAGCAAAAATATTCCCGTTATTGTATATAAAATGGAGAATGTAACCCTTTCCAAATCATTGGAATATTTTCTCATGACACATCAGTGGATGGATGCTAAAGACAGCATGGATTATGAAAGAATATATAAAAGCGTATGCGGATTTTCAGACGGTAATACCGGTAGCGTTAAGCCTGTGGAAAATGATATAAAAAAAAGAAAAAAAGCACCTGTAATTATCGGGATGGTGCTAGGAATAATTATTGTCGGATTAGTGGTATTTTTTATATGCCGTCCTAAGAATAATGATGCACCGTCCCCAAATATAAATAATGATGTAGATTATGGAATAAAAACCGGAGATACATTTGAAATTGGAACATATAATGATGAAAAAATAGCCTGGAGTGTTTTGAGGATTAATACTGATGGTACAGCAGTCCTTGTTGCGGATAAAATTCTCACATTTAAGGCATATGATGCTTCTGAAAGCGGGGCTTCCTACGAGTACAATGGAGAGACTTATCTGCCATCCGCTGCCAATGCTGAAGATTTTGAACTTCTGGTACAGACACAGGGCAACAATGACTGGAGCACCTCTAACATAAGAACCTGGCTTAACAGTGACAGCAAGGTTGTAGAATACAAAGACGGAATTCCGGTGTCAAAGGCAATGGCAGACAGAATGAACGGTTATAATACAGAGCCTGGTTTTTTATATGGATTTACGGATGATGAAAAAAATATTCTGACAGAGGTCGGAAATAAGACAAAAGAATATTATAAAACCAATGGTAAAGAAATTGTTTCTAAAGATAAGGTATACCTTCTTACCAAAGCGGATATCGATGATTTTGAAAAAGCCGGCATAAGTATATATGCTTCACCTACTGATGCAGCTGTTAAGAATAACGAAAGCAGTTATTACAAGGAATATAAAGATATGTTACATATGGATGAATACTACTGGTGGTTAAGAGAACCTGTGGAAGGAACACCTTATAAATGCTATTTTGTAACAAGTGGTTATGAACAGGATATGTTTGCAGCGAGGTCGGTTAATGTTGAAAGCTTTGGAATAAGACCGGCAATAACAGTTGATATTGCAGCTCTTTGCAAATATACGGAGGAGAAGTAATGAAATTATCAAATCTTAACAAATACAATGAAATTGTAATACAGATGCACAATAACCCGGACGCAGATGCGGTGGGTTCAGGTTTTGCTTTGTATAAATATTTTAAAAGCATTGGAAAAAATGTCAGGCTCATATATGGAGGCAATTTGAAAATTACCAAAAGCAATATTGTTTTATTGCTTGATTCCATGAATATTCCTGCGGAAAATGTAACAGAACTTGATTATGTGCCTGAACTTTTGTTGACGGTGGACTGCCAGTATGGAGAGGGTAATGTCCAGAAGTTTGATGCTGAAAATATAGCCATGATAGATCATCACAATACAGGCAGACTATCCGATGATATGAGTGAGATACGGAGCCACCTTGTAAGCTGCAGTACCATTTGTTATGATATGCTGAGAAAATCAGGGGTGGATATTAATTCCGATATTGATATGGCAACGGCACTTTATTACGGAATGTTTATGGACAGTAATGGTTTTGCAGAAATAAGACATCCTCTCGAACGTGATATGATTGACTTCCTCAAGATTAATAAGAGCCTTATTAAAAGATTATGCCATACCAATTTTACACTTAGTGAATTAGAGACAGCCGGAATTGCCTTGTTAAGATACAGTTATGATGAAAATAAAAGGCTTACCATAATTAATTCAAAACCATGTGACCCTAATATACTAGGGGTTATCGGGGATATGGTATTGCAGGTTGACAGCGTTGATGTAAGTATTATATATAATGATTGCCAGGATGGCTATAAGTTATCCATAAGAAGCTGTGCCGTAGAAGTGGCAGCCAATGATTTTGCCGCTTTTCTTACCAAAGACATCGGAAATGGTGGCGGACACATTGATAAAGCCGGTGGATATATCAGTAAGAAGAAATTCAGGGAAAAATATGGTGATGAAGGAATAGACACGTATTTCTTTGATAAAGTAAGCGAATTTTATGACAGTTTTGATGTAATTAATGCAAAAGATGGTATCAAGGACCATTCAGACTTTGAGCTATATGAAAAGAAAAATCTGACGTATGGCTTTGTCAAAACAACAGATATGTTTGAGACAGGAACAGAGTGTAAGGTAAGAACTTACGAAGGCGATGTTTTTGTTGTGGCAGATGACAGAATTTACATAATGATAGGTCATGAAGGCGGTGCGTATCCGATTGAAAAAGAGATTTTTGAAAGAAAATACACTGCGGGAGACAAAACATACTGCATGGAATTTGAGTATTCTCCGTCGGTAATTAATCTTTTGACCAATACCTCAGAGGAACTTATGCCGCATTCAAAAGAATGTTTCAGCAATAACAGTTCCAGAATATATGCCAAAAAGCTTACAAAAGCAACAAAAGTGTTTACAAAATGGGATTATGAGACATATATGCTTGGAAATATAGGAGACTATATATGCTATCCTGAAGATGATGATAAAGATATTTACATTATCAAAGGTAATATCCTTGATGAGACTTATAATAAGATAAATATGTAATTGTAATTTATCCTTCCATTGAGACATATATACTTTTTACCTTAAGAATGAGAAGTCATAATTATCGTTCCTTTTCACCGTTTTTTTAGTGTAATTATAACCCAGAATTATCAATTTCTCAATAAGGGAATATTATAAATATATAGGTAAAAAGGGGATTATTATGAGCAGGGTTTTATTATCAGGTGATAATCAGATAACATGGCCTTTTGGTAAACATGGAGGCTGGTCAAAGGGTATAGATATTGTAAGATTTGAGAACAGATTGGAAAAAATAACGGTTCATACTGCCGGAAAAGTTATTAAGACTGTTAATTACCTTGACGGAACCAACAAAATACTGGATAAAGAAGGAATGGGATACGGTAATTACGTTATGGTGCTTCACAAAGGCAATCTTGTTACATTGTACGGACATCTTGAACATGTCACAGTTAATGAGGGACAGGAAATAAAGCAGGGAACTGTTATAGGATATATGGGCAACACAGGAATAAGTTACGGTGCACATCTTCATTTCGAGATAAGAAAATACAACAGGTCATTGGAAAACATAAATCTCCATAATAAAGACTATTTTGGATTCATTGATCCTGAACCATACCTTAATACCGGTCTTCCTATAGGGGAGGAAAAGTATGAGAGGGTACAGATAGGTTCTTTTTTATCGGAGAATAATGCAAAACGTCTTGTGGAACATATGCAAAAATCAGGATATCAGGCAATAATCAAAAAATATGGAATGTATTACAGAGTGCAGGTAGGCGCATACACCATCCATATTAATGCTGTCATAATGGCGGAAAAGATGAAAGCACTTGGATATAAAGACGCATATATAACCACCTATTAAAAAAATGCTTGCAATATACGATTTTAGAGATAAAATATAGTTTAGAAAAAAGGAAATGGTGATAGTTATGTATGAAAATTTAAAGGACCTGGCAATTATACTTGCCGCAGCAGAGATTTTTGGATTGGTAGCACGTAAACTTAAACTTCCCCAGGTTGTGGGACAGATACTTGCAGGATTGCTTGTAGGACCGATACTTGGATGGGCCAGCAATACATCATATATTCAGATATTTGCTGAAGTGGGAGTTGTACTTCTTATGTTCTCGGCAGGACTTGAGACTAATTTAAAGACACTTGTAAAAACAGGCCCTGTAGCTGTATTTATGGCATTTATGGGTGTAATTGTGCCTCTGATTTTTGGTACAATCATAGGATATTTCTGGTATGGAGTTGAATCAATCGGGACAGCCAAGTTTTTCCAGGCAGTATTTATCGGTGTAATAATGACGGCAACATCCGTAAGTATTACGGTGCAGACGCTTAAGGAACTGGGAAAAGTTGATACAGAGCTCGGAACTACAATTGTCAGTGCGGCAATTGTGGATGATGTAATCGGAATTATGGTGCTTTCGATAGTACTTGGAGCAGCGGGTGGTTCAGATGAACCGATAGGAATGGTTATTCTTAAAACAGTATTATTCTTTGTAGCATCAGGTTGCTTTGGCTTCCTTCTTTACAAACTGTTTTCATGGATTGATAAAAGATGGCCACATAGAAGAAGAATTGTCATTTTAAGTATAGTATTCTGTTTTGCACTTTCTTATGTTGCGGAAAAGGTATTTGGCGTTGCCGAAATCACAGGTGCTTTTATAGCAGGTGTTATCCTTTGTAATATTGAAGATTCACAGTATGTTGACAGGCGTGTCAATATCGGTTCGTATATGTTTTTCGGTCCGTTGTTTTTTGCAAGCATAGGACTTAAGACAGATTTATCGAGTATGACTTTAGGTCTTCTTGCTTTCAGCGGCTTATTTATTGTAGGTGCAATCGCAGGTAAGATAGTGGGTTGCGGCTTTGCGGCAAAAGTTACAAAACACACATGGAAAGAGTCATTAATTGCAGGAGTCGGTATGATGACAAGAGGAGAAGTTGCACTTGTTGTCACACAGAAGGGACTTGATTCAGGACTTGTTAAACCGGAATATTTTGCACCTGTAATTTTACTTATTATAGTATCTTCGGTGATAACTCCGATTTTGTTGAAACTGCTCTTTTCAGACAAAAAGCAAAAAGAAGAGGTGGCATAACAGGTGCTCAACAAAGAATTTGAAATAGCCGGTGATAAAGAGCTTGCAGATACAAAAGAATGGTTTTTCAGGGAAAATGTACGTCTTGCAGAAGAAAAAGAACTTATATTTGAGGAAAGACGTAAACTTGAACATGAATTCAGAATAAAACATGATACGCTGGATAAAAAAATATCCATTGCGAAATTGAAGATAGTGCAGCTTGATGAAGCTACCAAACTTGTTGAAAAGAAATTGGCGGCGCTTGAAGAAGAATATGTACATCTTGCCATTGAAAAAAACAAGCTGGCAGAAGAACGGAGTACTTTTGAAACAATCAGAAAAAACAAGAGGACTTCAACGGTTACATACAGCGGCATGGATATTCTTTTTAAAGGAGTGAGAAGCGAATCGGCATTAAAGAAGCGTTATAGGGAACTGATGAAAATATTTCATCCTGATAATCAGGACGGTGACGATTCGGTAATTCATGCAATTAATATAGAATATGACAGGCTGAAAAAAGTATATGGTTAATCTAAACCGATTGACAAGTATATTAATTGTGTTAAAATATAACAGATGGGCGATTGCCTAATATTATATATGTATATATGAGGTAGAACAATAATGAGACAGATGGTTTTATCCTTATTAGTTAATAATGAAGCGGGTGTAACAAGCAGAATTTCAGGCTTGTTTACCAGAAGAGGATACAATATTGACAGCATTACAGCAGGCGTGACAGGTGATAAGAATATATCAAGAATCACAGTTGTTGTAGAAGGCGATGAGAATGTGCATGAGCAGGTTATCAAGCAGCTTTCAAAGCTTGAGGATGTTATTGACATCAAGGAACTTAAGCGTGAGGATTCGGTATGCAGGGAACTTATTCTTGTCAGAGTTGCCGTTAACGAAATTCAGCGTCCGGAAATTGTATCTGTTGCAGATATTTTCAGAGCCAAGGTAATTGATGTGTCTATGGATTCTATGGTGCTTGAACTGACAGGCGATAAGTCCAAGATAGATGCGTTCCTTGAACTTTTGGTAGGATATCAGATTCTTGAGATTGCAAGAACCGGTCTTACAGGTCTTAGAAGAGGCAATAAGAGAAATCAGTAATATGGTTTTAGCTGGGATACCCCAGATGAAATACTTAACTTAAGTTATAACAGGAGGAATTTTTTAAAATGTCAGAAGCAAAGATTTTTTATCAGGAAGACTGTAATTTATCAGCATTAGATGGTAAGACAATTGCAGTTATCGGCTATGGCAGCCAGGGACATGCTCACGCATTGAATGCGAAAGAATCAGGATGTAACGTTATTATCGGTCTTTACGAAGGCAGTAAGTCATGGGCAAAGGCTGAGAAGCAGGGCTTTGAAGTATATACAGCAGCAGAAGCTGCAAAGAGAGCAGATATCATTATGATTCTTATTAATGATGAATTACAGGCAGATATGTACAAGAAAGACATCGAGCCTAACCTTGAACCGGGCAACATGCTTATGTTCGCTCATGGTTTCAATATCCACTTTGGATGTATTAAGCCACCGGCAGACGTTGATGTTACTATGATAGCTCCTAAGGGACCTGGACATACAGTACGTTCAGAATACCTTGCAGGTAAGGGTGTTCCTTGTTTAGTAGCTGTTGAACAGAACGCAACAGGTAAGGCACTTGACATCGCATTAGCTTACGCTTTAGCAATCGGCGGAGCAAGAGCAGGTGTTCTTGAGACAACATTCAGAACAGAAACAGAAACAGACCTTTTTGGTGAGCAGGCAGTTCTTTGCGGTGGTGTTTGTGCATTAATGCAGGCAGGTTTTGAAACACTTTGCGAAGCAGGATATGATCCAAGAAATGCTTACTTTGAATGTATCCATGAAATGAAGCTTATTGTTGACTTAATTTACCAGTCAGGTTTTGCAGGAATGAGATATTCAATTTCCAATACTGCTGAATACGGCGATTATGTAACAGGTCCTAAGATTGTTACAGAAGATACTAAGAAGGCTATGAAGAAGATTCTTTCAGATATCCAGGACGGAACATTTGCTAAGGAATTCTTATTAGATATGTCTCCAGCAGGACGTCAGGTTCACTTCAAGGCTATGAGAAAGCTTGCAGCTGAACATCCATCAGAGAAGGTTGGCGAAGAAGTTCGTAAACTTTACAGCTGGAATAACGAAGAAGATAAGTTAGTTAATAACTAATTCTTGGAAATATAATAAAAGACTGACACAGGCAGTTCCCTGATTAGGGAACTGTCTTTTTTTGTAATTTTTGAAAAAATATTCGTGTTTTTTAATGTAAAAAAACAATAAAAACACATTGATTTTTACACGAATATCTGCCATACTATACTTAGTACCTTTAAGGAGGGTGGATTATGTATAGGAAAATTATGGGATTTTTGAAAGAATGGAAAGAAAGCGAACATCGTAAGCCTCTTATTTTACAGGGAGCAAGACAGGTAGGAAAGACATATTCCATTCTGGAGTTCGGACGTACTGATTATGAAAATGTGGCATATTTCAATTTTGAGACCAATCCGAAGCTTGGTGATACCTTTGAGGAAAATATCAGCCCTGATTATCTGATACCAATTTTGTCACATATTGCAGGGCAGACTATTGTAAAAGAAAAGACACTGATAGTATTTGACGAAGTGCAGCTTTGCGAAAGAGCATTGACTTCACTCAAATATTTTTGCGAAGATGCTCCTGATTATCATATAATTGTTGCGGGAAGTCTGTTGGGAGTTGCTGTTAATAGGACTAAATTTTCTTTCCCTGTAGGAAAGGTTGATATGAAAACACTTTATCCTATGGATATGGAAGAATTTATGCTGGCACTCGGTGAAAAAGATTTAACAGAACAGATAAAAAAGTGTTTCAACACAGATACACCATTGCCGTCAGCTTTGCATGATGCCGCAATGCAGCTCTACCGCCAGTATCTCGTAGTAGGTGGTATGCCGGAGTGTGTGATGCAATTTGCCGAAACAAAAGATTATATCCTTGTACGTCATACCCAGGATACGATACTTGCAAGTTACCTTAATGATATGAGTAAGTACAACAACCTTAATGAAATCAAAAAAACCAGACTTGCCTATGATAACATTACTGTCCAGCTATCAAAAAAGAATACCCGTTTCCAATATAAACTGATTAAAAAAGGCGGAAGGGCTTCTGAATTTGAAAATGCCATTGAATGGCTTTGCTTGTCAGGAATTGTATCGCAGGTTTACAAGGTTGAGCAGGTTAAAAAACCTTTGGAAAATTACCGCAATATTGATGCATTTAAGATTTATGTATCGGATTTAGGTTTGCTTTGTGCAAAAAAAGATTTAGCAGCGAATGATATTCTTTATATGGTTGAGGAAATCAATGATTTTAAGGGCGGTATGGCTGAAAACTATGTTAATGTGCAGCTTACAATTAATGGCTACAATACTTACTATTGGGAGTCGGAGCGTGGGGCTGAAATTGATTTTATTATTCAGCGGGATGGCAGACTTATACCTATTGAAGTAAAATCGGCTGACAATACCAGAGCTAAGAGTTTAAAAGTATACATGGACACTTACAAACCTGATTATGCCATTAAACTGTCTTCCAAAAACTTTGGATTTGAGGATAATAAGAAGATTGTTCCTCTATATGCCGCATTTTGTATTTGAACTAATCTACACCAATACGTTAAATTTCTTATCGGATTTTTTCTCATTCACATAATCGAGAAAATCCATAACGTGAGGATTGGGCATGCGCCTATAGGAATAGGCGAAGCACACCTCACGTTTTTCTATTTCGGGGAGACCTGTATTGTATTCCACTAACAGTCCGTTACCAAGTTCTTTTTTAACAAATTCCTTGATAACACAGCCGATACCGATGCCTGTTTTGGCAAATTCTATAAGAAGTTCCATATTGTCGGTTTCCATAAGATTGAATTTTTCATAAAATCTGGCAGGAATATACCTGTCCACATATTGCCTGGTAAGATTTTCCTTATTAAGCATCATAAGGTTGGCATCATTTCTTTTTGCCATATTGGAGAGATATTCCCTGGTGGCAACAAAGGTATCGTGCATATATCCGAGACTTAAGCAGGAAAGGGTTGAATTATCAGGCTTGGCAATCAGACCGAGGTCAACGTGGTTCTGTTGGAGGATATCTGCGGTTTCCCTTGAAGAATGACATTCTATTGAAATGCGTATGTGAGGGTGGTCCTTGGTGTATAGGGAAAGATAGGGCAGAAGAATATATTTGCATAAGGTACTGCTGACACCGATTTTAATATGTCCCGTGCCAAGGCTGTTACGCTCTCTGATAACCGACTCGCCCTCATCGATATATTCAAAAGCATTTTTTATACGGTCATAAAGAATAAGTCCGTCATCTGTAAGGCGGACACCTTTTTTGCTTCTTACAAAAAGACTGACTTCAAGGGACGCCTCCAATTTGGAAATTGCTTTACTTACGGCAGGCTGGCTTATAAAGAGAGTCTTAGCTGCGCCAAGGGTGCTTCCGGCTTCGGCAACGGCAAGAAATATATTGTATAAAGATAAATTATTGTTCATTATATAACCTCACGTTATAATAAATATATATAATATGTATTTTTATTATAATAAAAAATATGCTAAAATACAACCAGAATAAAAAAAGGAGATTTTTATTATGGGAATGACAATGACACAGAAGATTCTTGCAGCTCATGCAGGTCTTCCTGAAGTATCGGCAGGTCAGCTTATAGAAGCTAAGTTAGACCTTGTACTTGGTAATGACATCACCTCACCTGTGGCAATCCATGAGATGGAGAAGATGAATACCAAAACAGTATTTGACAAAGATAAAATCGCACTCGTTCCTGATCATTTTGTTCCTAACAAGGATATTAAATCAGCAGAACATTGTATGTGTGTAAGAAATTTTGCAAAACAGCACGACATTACCAACTATTTTGAAGTTGGTGAAATGGGTATCGAACATGCTCTTTTGCCTGAAAAAGGACTTACGGTAGCAGGTAACGTTATTATCGGTGCGGATTCACACACTTGCACATACGGAGCACTCGGTGCATTTTCGACAGGTGTAGGTTCAACTGATATGGCAGCCGGGATGGCTACGGGACTTGCATGGTTCAAAGTTCCTTCAGCAATTAAATTCGTACTTACAGGCAAACCTGCCAAGTGGATAAGCGGTAAAGACATTATTCTTCACATAATCGGAATGATCGGTGTAGACGGTGCTTTATACAAATCAATGGAATTTGTAGGCGACGGTATAAAATACCTTTCTATGGATGACAGATTTACAATCGCCAACATGGCAATTGAGGCCGGCGGAAAGAATGGTATTTTCCCTGTGGATGACCTTACAATCGAGTACATGAAAGAACATTCCACAAAAGAATACACTGTATATGAAGCAGATGAAGATGCAGAGTATGATGCAGAATATGTAATCGACCTTTCAGCGTTAAAGCCAACAGTTGCTTTCCCACATCTTCCTGAGAATACACATACCATTGACGAAGGTTTTGACATAGCAATCGACCAGGTAGTAATCGGTTCATGTACGAACGGAAGACTTGACGACCTTAGAATTGCAGCAGAGATCCTTAAAGGACATAAGGTTAAAAAAGGAATCAGGACAATTATAATTCCTGCAACACAGAAGATTTATCTCCAGGCTATCGAAGAAGGCCTTGTTAAGACATTTATTGAGGCAGGAGCAGTTGTGAGCACTCCTACATGCGGTCCATGTCTTGGCGGTTACATGGGAATCCTTGCAAAGGGAGAACGTTGTATATCAACTACTAACCGTAACTTTGTAGGACGAATGGGACACGTTGAATCAGAAGTATACCTTGCAAGCCCGGCGGTTGCGGCAGCTTCGGCAATTACGGGTAAGATTTCATCACCTGAGGAGGTAATGTAAAATGAAAGCACATGGAACAGTATTTAAATATGGCGACAACGTAGATACGGACGTAATAATTCCTGCAAGATATCTTAATTCATCAGACCCTGCGGAACTTGCAACACACTGTATGGAAGATATTGATAAGGACTTTGTTAAGAATGTAAAAAAAGGTGACATCATTGTTGCAGATAAGAACTTCGGATGCGGTTCTTCGAGGGAACATGCACCTATAGCCATTAAGGCAGCAGGCGTAAGCTGCGTAATTGCAGAGACATTTGCAAGAATTTTTTATAGAAATGCAATTAATATCGGACTTCCTATTATTGAATGTCCTGAGGCGTCAAAGGGAATCGAAAACGGTGATGATGTAGAAGTGGATTTTGACAGCGGTATCATCTACAACAGAACAAAGGGCACTGAATTTAAAGGTCAGGCGTTCCCTCCTTTCATGCAGAAAATAATTGCGGCAGAAGGACTTATTAATTACATCAACAATAAATAAAGGAGACAGCCATGAGAATAGGAATATGTCAGACAGATATTTTTTTTGAGGATAAAGAACGTAACCTCAATGCAGCGGAAAAATATATAAAAGCAGTGTCTGACAGTAAGGTCAGGCTTGCCCTTTTTCCTGAAATGAGCATGACAGGTTTTACCATGAAGCCGGAGTGCTTTTATGAAGATGAAAAAGGACGGACGTATTCCGTAATGGCAAAACTCGCCTCAAAATATAATATTTATATCGGTTATGGTTATATAAGCCGCAAAAATAGCGGATATTATAACACTTATGTTATTATTGATAATCTTGGAAAAATAATATGCAGCTATGACAAGATTCATCCGTTTACTTATGCAGGAGAAGACAGGGTCTATGAAAAGGGTAGCAGCCTTTCTTTTGGCCGGATTGATGATATTACGGTATGCCCGTTAATATGCTATGATTTGCGGTTCCCGGAGCTTTTTATCAAAGCCTCAAAGAAAGCTGACCTGATTACGGTTGCAGCTAATTTCGGCGGACCAAGGGATGGACACTGGCAGGTGCTTTTAAAAGCGAGAGCCATTGAGAACCAGACTTATGTTGCGGGAATTAACAGAGCCGGTGAAGATGTTTCTACTTATTATATGGGACACTCCATGGCGGTATCACCTAAGGGTGATGTGATTTCAATGGCAGGAGAAAAAGAGGACATAATCATTGCCGATATTGATAAAGAGGAAGAGTATGAATACAGAAAAAAATTTCCGGTAAGAAATGACTTCAGACCGGAAATCTATAAGAATTTGTAAGTTCGTATTTTATCAGAAATTTTGACTGAATGATATATGGACGCATAGGAGATAGCAGAGAGACTTTCCGGATAATTTTCCGGGAAGTTTTTTTTGCATCCGTTTTTCTTAAGACAATGGACTGCTTTATTGTAGGCGATGGCAGCTTCTTCCTCCGTCTTATATGTTCCCACAACAAAATTGCCATTAATATGTATAACCGTTTTATAACGGGGCTGTCCTTTTTTGATTATCTTTTGGACGCCGTAATATCTATTCACGATGTTGACGTTGCCATATCTGAAATCATAGGGATTGCCGTTGGAAAAATAGTAATCCCGTCCGGGAACGGCATGATCCCTTATTCCGTAACGGCTTAAAATATTGGTCTGCATCCCGTATTCCGCAACAAAAAGATGGTTGCCCCGCTTCATAATTGATTTATCCGAAAAATAAAAAAGGTCATCAACGTCAAAAGTAAGGATTGTCTTTCTGTCCACATAATACAGGAAATATTTTTTGTACAGATAAATCGGCGTATTAAAATATATGCCGTTGTCCCTGAGATTAATAAGGATGACATATTTTTTAAAAGGAAGATGGATGGATATTTTTTCGTAATCCTCAATGGTGCAGTCGCTTTTAAGGGTATACAAAGCATCCCTGTATGCACCTGAAGCGTCATCCGGATTATCAAAACTTCCGAGACTTATATGCTTTGATTTAACTGTTATTCCTGCGCGGTAACTTGCGGTTCCGTCTTTTAGTCTGGTGGTATATACACCGGGTAATTCGCTCATATATCCTCCTTGTATTATGTAATAATTTAAGTATACAGGAATGATATGTGGATGACAATATATAATGAGAAAAATGTAAGAAATAAGATTTTCTTACATTTTACCTCGCACAATGATAAAAAAACAGCAGAAAATCATGCAAAAAGTGGTGACACATACCACTTTTTATACTTTTTCAGGCTAAAAAATGGGACGGGATTGCAGAAAATAACCATTCTTTTGTGAACTAAATATGAACATAAATTAATTATACAATAAAATATGCACAATAATTTCATTTTAAATCGAAAAAATTTATATAAAATGACGGACATAATTATTACAAAATTGTTACAGAGGTACTTTTTACCAAAAAAAGGGTGTTTTGTTGACACCCTGAAAAAAATCAAATTATAATCACCGTGTGTTAAAAATAAAAAAGGAAAGAGATATTGTATGATTAAATTTTTGAAAAAAAATATTATTATCATTGCTATGTTGATGATATCTGGAATAACCCTGGCATTTGCACCGGGTAAGAAATCAGATAACGAAAAGTCAACTTCTGAAACACCTGTTTCGGTAATGATTACTGAAGACAATAGACTTAATCTTGTAATGGATAGTTTTAATACGGTAAGATTTACAGATGTGGAAATACCACAGGAAGAAGAGAAAGAAACAGCAGTATCGGAAGAACAGACGGTTGAGGAAACAGAAACACCTGTTGAAGAAGAGACACAGGAGGCAGCAGCACCATCTTATGTAATTCCGTGTACGGATGAAGATTATAATAATTTTTTAAAAATAGTAGAGGCAGAAGCAACCGGAGGAGATATAATGTCAAAGATAATGGTTGCGGATGTTATTATTAACAGAGTAAGAAGTTCAAGATTCCCTAATACTATTACTGAAGTTATTTTTCAGGGAAACGGTGAGCAGTTCCAACCTGTGGCGGACGGAAGATTCTATTCGGTTTGTGTAACAAACGGAACCGTTGAGGCGGTTCAGAGAGCATTGTACGGTGAGGATTACTCCATGGGAGCACTTTTCTTTGCATCGAATTACAGCGTTAATGCCGGAGCATGGCATGTGTCGGCACTTACAAGATTGTTCGAGTATGGCGGACATGTATATTTTACATTTTAACGGTTAATGAAATGGTCTTCAAAAAATGATTGAAGACCATTTTTAGTTATGGTATAATATGATGAAATTTAAAGATAAACATAAAGGATGGTATGGTAATGAGTCTGTTATATAGAAGTACAAGAAGTGCTGATGTTAAAGTAACTGCCTCTCAGGCAATTTTAAAAGGTCTTGCAGCCGATGGAGGGTTGTATGTACCTGAATCAATTCCGGCATTGGACGTTTCTCTTGAAGAACTTGCAGGAATGGATTACAGAGAAGTAGCTTATGAAGTAATGAAATTATTTATTACTGACTTTACAGAGGAAGAACTTAAGAATTGTATTAATAAAGCATATGACAGTAAATTTGATACAGATGAGATAGCACCGCTTGTTAATGCAGACGGCGCATATTTCCTTGAATTGTTCCATGGTGCAACAATAGCTTTTAAGGATATGGCATTATCTATTCTTCCACATCTTTTAACAACAAGTGCCAGAAAGAACAATATTAAGAATGATATCGTAATTCTTACAGCTACATCAGGTGATACAGGTAAGGCTGCCCTTGCAGGATTTGCCGATGTTAAGGGAACCAAGATAATCGTATTTTATCCAAAGCACGGTGTAAGTCCAATTCAGGAGAAGCAGATGGTTACCCAGAAGGGCGATAATACATACGTTGTAGGAATTGAAGGTAATTTTGACGATGCCCAGACAGGCGTTAAGACAATGTTCGGAGACAGCGAATTAGCTAAAGAACTTGATGCTAACGGATTCCAGTTCTCATCAGCTAATTCTATCAATATAGGAAGACTTGTTCCACAGGTTGTATATTATGTATATGCTTATACAAGACTTCTTGCCAATAACGAGATTAAGAACGGTGACAGAATCAATGTTGTAGTTCCTACAGGTAATTTCGGTAACATTCTTGCCGCATATTATGCTAAGAATATGGGACTTCCAATTGCAAAGCTTATCTGTGCATCCAATGAGAATAAAGTCCTTTTTGATTTCTTCAAAACAGGAACTTATGACAGAAACAGGGAATTTGTCCTTACATCTTCTCCATCTATGGATATTCTTATTTCAAGCAACCTTGAAAGACTTATCTACAGAATAGCAGGTGATGATGCCAACGCTAATAAAGAGCTTATGGACAGCCTTAAGAAAGACGGCAGATATACAATTACTGATGATATGAGAGCCAAGCTTGAAGATTTCTACGGCAACTATGCAAGTGAAGCAGAGACAGCGGAAGCTATTAAGTCTATTTACTACAACACAGGCTATGTAATCGATACACATACAGCAGTTGCCGCAAGCGTATATAAGAAATACGTTGCAGAGACATCCGATGAGACTAAGACTGTAATTGCATCAACAGCAAGCCCATTCAAATTTACAAGAAGCGTAATGGACGCTATTGATAAGGCAAAATATGACAAGATGACAGATTTTGAACTCGTTGACGAACTTAGCAGAATTGCCAATGTTGCAGTTCCACAGGCAATCGAAGATATCAGGACAGCACCTGTTCTCCATGACAGAGTGTGCGATAAGACAGAAATGAAAGCTGTTGTTAAGGATATACTGGGAATTAAATAAAGACAAAAAGGGGAATTGGAAATGACAAAATTATATTCCAGAATGTTTCCTGTAATTCTAATTTTAATATTTGAAATAACTATAGCTACTGCAGCCCTTACCAATGTTTGGGCAGCAGTAGCTTTTTATACTCAAAAAGGTGGTAGTGTTTCACAGGATGAGATGTATTATGTAGCCGTTAATGATTATACGGACAGAGATATAGAATATCAGGAGTATTTAGACAGTGCCAAGAAAAGTGTTAAAGCTTTTTTTGATGAAATGTCAAAGTCGGACTGTGAGATATGGGTATATCCTGTGGCGGTAGAGGCAGCCGAAGGCGATAATGTATTGTGCAGGTTGTACCTTGGGACAAAAGAGGATAGTGAATATTTTAATCAGGGCAAAGGCGTGTATGTAGGCAATGATATAAAATATTATTGTAAAAACAACAAGATAAAAATATATTCAGAGGAGTTTGACGTATTAGGATATCTTGACAGTGACGGATTTGAGAAAAATTCGATGATATATGCCAGATACGGGGATTTTTCTGAGGTTTCAAAGGAACAAATAGCAGCTTATATTGTGGAGCAGACGGTTTCGTCAAGCGGAAATAATTCCTTCACAATCTTTTCGGCAGACAGTAATATAAAAGAACTTATTAGAGCTGATGCAGAGAAATATAATATGGTTTTGAAAGAAGAAGATGACCAGGCTGAAGATGGCATGATTGTTTACAGCCACGATGTTACCAACAGAATTTTTAAACCTATTTTGTTTGTTTTATTGTCAATGGCATGTTTTGGACTTTTAGTACAGACAATGATATGGTTTATAGACAGGGAAAAAGAAACGATAATCATTAAAAAAATATATGGAATCAGCATAACCCGGATATATTTTCCAATGTACATTGTTGCATTGATTTCGTGGATTTCCGGATCGGTAATTTCATTTATATTTCAGTACATAGTTGATTATCTGGTTTTAGGATATGAAAAAATATCCGTAATGAAATACACAATGTTTTCAACGGGCGCATCATTTATTTTAATCATATTTATTTTGTTAATAACATCCCTTATCTATTATTGTAAATCAGATAAGATTATCAATAAAATTAACAGGGAGGGAAGCATATAATGAAGTTTAAATCTAAATTAAAAGTTGCACTGGATATGTGTATTAACGATAAATGGAAATTCAGGGCGGCACTTATTACTATCGTGTCATTTTTATGTATCGTAATGCAGATTATCTATATGTCGTCAACGTCCGGCATTTACAAATCCAGAGTCAATATGGCACTTTCAAAAGATATAGAAGGGCTTTTATATGTGGAGTTTAAATCAGATGATGTCAATGGCAAAGAAATTATAGAATCAATTCCGGAGATTGAAAACTACGGAAACGTATATTTTGCAGGTATGAACAGTACGCCGGTACTTAAACAGTTAAGGGAGATCCAGGAAGGGCATCAGACGTATTATTCACGAAAGGAATATGAGGAATACGAAGGTGTTGAAACGGTAGTAATGTCAAAAGGCATGTGGGATGTCATGAATCTGAAGCTTACAGAAGGTAAAAAACCATCAGAATATGATACTTTGGGAAATGATACCCTTATATATTTGAGTGAGGTATATCGGGGAAAAATATCCTGTGGAGATACTTTTGAACAACAAAATATTAAAGGCGAGACTGTCAGAAGATATGTTGTAGCGGGTTTTCTCAATAAGAAATCGGCAATCATGGACAGTATGATATATTCCACAGGTAACAGCGAAAAAAAGGCAGTTATTCCCTTAAATACGGAATTGTTGAAGTTGTACCCACAGTAAATTCTGATGGAATGTATGTTTATTGTGAACCCAAAGACTGTGAAGCTGTATCAGATAAGATTGAGACAGCAGCCGCATTAAATGACGACATAGTAAGGGTTATAAAGATATCATCGGTTATAAATTATATGGATAGAGAAAGTAAAAAAAGCACCAAAGGACTTTTTGAAGTCGCTGTTGTATTTGTACTTTTTATGGTTGTTTCACTTAGTTTTAACCAGACCTGCAGTTGTATCAGGCAGTCGGGAACTTATGGAATATGGATGGCAAACGGACTTGATAAAAAAGATGTAAATACAATAATCTTTTTGAAGAATTTGTATTCAGCGGTAATTTCGGTAATACTTGCGTCCGTACTCATGATGGTTTTATGGCATAAATTTTACTGCACCAATATGATAAACCATATGATAATCAATGAAGTTTTCACAAAGAAAGTTCTGGCTCCTGCCGTATTAATTTCATTGGCTGTTTCTGTGATTTCATCAGCCGCTCCGGTGATTATATTTAATAAAAAACAGACGGTAGATTATCTTCGTGGAGGTATCCTTTAAATGATAGAATTAAAAAATATAAAGAAAGATTACAATTCCGGGAAAGTTGTAACAAGTGCACTGAAAAATGTCAATCTCAGGATAGAGGACGGCGAATATGTTGCCGTAATGGGTGCTTCGGGCTCAGGAAAATCTACTCTGTTAAATATTCTCGGAGGACTTGATAAGATATCCCAGGGTACATATTTTTATAATGACATTAATGTTGGAGCAATGAATAATAAGGAACTTAACAGGTTCAGAAAAGAACATATAAGCTTCATATTCCAGAATTACGCATTAATGAATTTTTATACCGTATACGAAAATACGGAGGTGCCCCTTATAGCCAGAGGCATCAGAAAAAAAGAACGTAAAAGCATGGTGGAGAAAGCCCTTACGGATGTGGGAATTATCGATTTGGCGAAGAAAACCCCGTCAGAAATCTCAGGCGGTGAAAAACAAAGGTGTGCCATAGCGAGGGCACTTGTGGCAGATAATGACATAATCCTTGCAGACGAGCCTACAGGTTCCCTTGATAAGACTAACGGAAAAAATATAATGGATATATTTGAAAAGCTAAAAGAACAGCACAAAACAATAATTCTTGTAACCCATGATGAATTTATTTCAGGATATGCAGACCGTATAGTGAGAATTGAGGATGGTGAAATCACCGAAAAATAATAAAAGTAGAATATTTCATGAAAAAGTGCTAAAATGATTCTATATTTTGTATAGCGAGGAATTATTAATGGCAACGAAGGTCAATAACGTGTATGATGCGTCATCTATTTCTATTCTTGAAGGTCTTGAAGCAGTAAGAAAAAGACCGGGAATGTACATAGGAAGCGTGTCAACAAAGGGACTTAATCATCTTATTTATGAAATAGCGGATAACTCCGTGGACGAACATCTGGCAGGATATTGCGATACGATATATGTAACGCTTAATAATGACGGAACAGCTACGATAACGGACAACGGACGAGGAATTCCAACAGGTATTCATCCAAAGGCAGGAATTCCCGCAGTGGAAGTTGTATTTACCGTACTTCATGCCGGCGGAAAGTTCGGGGACGGAGGATATAAGATATCGGGAGGACTCCACGGCGTAGGTGCTTCTGTTGTTAATGCACTTTCAGAGTGGTTGGAGGTAAGAATTAAACAGGGCGGAATTGTATATGAACAGCGTTACGAAAGAGGCAAGGCTGTATATAAACTGCGTGAGTGCGGTACCTGCCGTAAGAACGACACGGGTACAAGTGTAACTTTTTTACCTGATAACACAATATTTGAAAAGACTGAATTTAAGGCTGAGAGCATAGAAAACCGTCTCCATGAAACGGCATATCTTAATCCCGGTCTTACTATTGTGTTTGAAAATGCAAGAAAAGGTGAAGAAAAAAAGGTAACTTTCCATGAAGAAGAGGGTATAACCGCTTATGTAAAAGCTCTTAACGAGAACAAAGAGGCAGTACATGATGTAGCATATTATAAGGGCAGCAGGGACGGAATAGAAGTTGAATGTGCATTCCAGTATGTTGACGAATTTCAGGAACAGATACTCGGCTTTTGCAATAATATCTATACCGCAGAGGGCGGAACCCACCTTACAGGTTTTAAGACCCAGTTTACGACGGTTATTAATAAGTACGCAAGAGAGCTTGGAATTCTCAAAGAAAAAGACGTTAATTTTACGGGAAGTGATGTAAGAAACGGAATGACGGCGATTGTTGCGGTAAAACATCCTGAACCACGTTTTGAAGGGCAGACTAAGACGAAGCTTGATAACCAGGATGCAGGCAAGGTTGTTGCGGACATTACGGCAGCGGAGCTGGTAAGGTTTTTTGATAGAAACCTTGAGACACTTAAATCAGTAATTGCATGTGCGGAAAAGGCAGCCAAAATTCGTAAACAGGAGGAAAAAGCCAAGACCAATCTTTTAACCAAGCAGAAATTCTCCTGCGATACCAATGGCAAACTTGCCAACTGTGAGAGCCGTAATCCGGAAGAATGTGAGATATTTATAGTAGAGGGAGATTCAGCGGGAGGCTCTGCCAAAACAGCAAGAAACCGTAAGACGCAGGCCATTCTTCCAATCAGAGGCAAGATTCTCAATGTAGAGAAAGCATCTATGGACAAAGTTCTTGCCAATGCCGAAATCAAGACAATGATAACGGCTTTCGGCTGCGGTTTTTCCGAGGGCTACGGCAATGATTTTGATATCAGTAAGTTAAGATATAACAAAATTATATTTATGACGGATGCGGACGTTGACGGGGCGCATATAGATACTTTACTGCTTACATTTTTCTACAGGTTTATGCCTGACCTCATAAGGGAAGGGCATATATATCTTGCTACACCTCCTCTTTATAAGGTGGTTCCTAAAAAAGGACAAGGACGATACCTTTACGATGACAAGGCACTTGAAAAATACCGTAAAGAACATGAAGGCAGCAGTTTTACACTCCAAAGATACAAAGGTCTTGGAGAAATGGATGCAGACCAGCTTTGGGAGACAACACTTAATCCGGAGACAAGAATTTTGAAACAGATAGAAATTGAAGATGCCAAGATGGCGTCGGATATTACCTCAATGCTTATGGGTACGGATGTACCTCCGAGACGTGAATTTATACACACTCATGCCCATGATGCGGAACTGGATATTTAGAAGGAGAATATTTTAAAATATGGCTGAGACAATTTTAAAAACAGAATATTCTGACGTAATGCAGAAATCATATATAGATTATTCCATGAGCGTTATTACCGCAAGAGCAGTTCCGGATGTAAGGGACGGGTTAAAACCTGTCCAGAGGCGTGTATTATATGCCATGAATGAGCTGGGACTTAACTACGACAAGCCTCACAGAAAGTCGGCACGTATCGTAGGTGACGCCATGGGTAAATATCATCCACACGGTGACAGTTCAATTTATGAGACCCTTGTTGTACTTGAACAGGATTTTAAAAAAGGTATGGCACTTGTGGACGGACACGGTAACTTTGGTTCAATAGAAGGTGACGTAGCCGCTGCAATGCGATATACGGAGGCAAGACTTAAGAAGTTTACACAGGACGTATATCTTAAAGACCTTGACAAAGATGTGGTTGATTTTGTTCCTAATTTTGATGAGACGGAAAAAGAACCTTCCGTACTTCCTGTAAGAGTTCCCAATCTGCTTATTAACGGAGCGGAGGGAATTGCCGTAGGTATGACTACGAGTATTCCTACACATAATCTTACGGAAGTAATTAATGGGGTGGAGGCATATCTTGACAATGAAGATATTACAACTACCGAACTTATGGAATATATTCCGGGCCCCGATTTCCCAACCGGCGGGATTGTAATTAATAAAAGCGAGTTAGCTGATATATACGAAAGCGGCGTGGGCAAGGTTAAGATACGAGGCAAAGTTGTATTTGAGCCCGGTAAAAAGAAAACCGATAAAGACAAGCTTGTCATAACGGAAATTCCTTATACAATGATTGGCACCGGAATCGGTAAGTTTATATCCGATGTTGTGGACCTTATAGAGACAAAAAAGACACAGGATATCACTGATATTTCTAACGAATCCTCTAAAGAGGGCATAAGAATTGTACTTGAACTGAAGAAAAATGCGGACGTTAAGAAACTTGAACATCTTTTATACAAGAAGACTAAGTTGGAAGATACTTTTGGTGTCAATATGCTTACAATAGCCGACGGCAGACCGGAGATTCTTGGACTCAGGGACATAATCAGATACAACGTGGAATTCCAGTATGAAATTAACACAAGGAAATATACAACCCTTCTTAAAAAAGAATATGACAATAAAGAAATTAAAGAAGGCCTTATAAAGGCATGCAATATCATTGATCTTATTATAGAGATTCTAAGAGGAAGCACCAACCTTAAACAGGCAAAAAACTGCCTTATTTCAGGCGATACCGAGGGAATCAGATTTAAGTCTGACAAGTCCGAAAAAGATGCTAAAAAACTTCATTTTACGGAGAGACAGGCAACGGCAATTCTTGAATTAAGACTTTATAAACTCATTGGACTTGAAATAGAGGCTCTCGAAAAAGAATACGAGGAGACTCTCGCAAGGATAGCCGAATATGAGGAAATTCTCGGCAGTAAAAAGGTCATGAAAAAGACTATAAAAAAAGACCTTGAAAGAATTAAAAAAGAATATGGAATGGAACGCCTTACGGTAATAGAGGACGGCGAAGTGGCTGTATATGAGGAACCAAAGTTTGTAGAGCAGGAAGTTGTATTCATAATGGACCGTTTCGGCTATGCAAAGACCATTGATACGGCATCTTTTGAACGTAACAAAGAGACAATATATGCCGAAAATAAATATGTTTTCAAATGTCTGAACACAGAGAAAATATGTATTTTTACGGATAATGGTAATCTTCACCAGGTAAAAGTAGTGAATATACCTTTTACCAAATTCCGTGATAAAGGAACTCCTATAGATAATCTTGGTAATTACAACAGTGCAGGAGAAGAAATTATATATCTTTGTGCGTCAAAACAGCTTGAAGGCAGAAAGTTCTTGTTTGTTACAAAACAGGGCATGATGAAACTTGTGGACGGAAGTGAATTTGATGCATCAAAGAAGACTGTTGCATCAACCAAATTAAATATTGGTGACAGCATAGCTATGATTCATGTTACGGACGCAGTATCTGAGATTACATTGGATGGTGACGGCACTATAATCAGCAGCCAGACCGTTGTTTTACAGACAGAAAACGGATATTTTCTTAAGTTTCCGTTGAATGAGATTCCTGAAAAGAAGAAATCGGCAGCAGGTGTAAGAGGCATTAAGCTTGAAAAAGAGGATAAAATCGCAGAAGTATACCTCGTACCTGAAAATGCTGATATTTCCATTGATTACAAAGGAAAAGAAGTATCCCTTAAGAAATTAAAGACAGCTAAAAGAGACGGTAAAGGAACTAAGTTAAGAGCATAAGAAAGGGTGGTAATTATGTCAAAGGCAGAAGACTTAATTAATAATATAAATAAAGTAATTGTAGGAAAAAATGATGTAGTGGAGCTTGTAGTCACATCACTTATAACAGGCGGACATGTGCTTATAGAGGATATGCCGGGAACAGGTAAGACAATGCTTTGTAAGGCATTGGCTAAATCGGTTGATGCGGACTTCGGACGAGTCCAGTTTACACCCGACCTTCTGCCATCTGATATAACCGGACTTAATGTATATAACCAGAAAACAGGAGAATTTGTTTTTTATAAAGGACCTGTTTTTTGCAATATTCTTCTCGGTGATGAGATTAACAGGGCAACTCCGAGGACACAGTCAAGCCTCCTTGAATGTATGGAGGAAAAGCAGGTGACTATTGACAGGGAAACAAGACAGCTTGAAGCACCGTTTTTCGTAATAGCAACTGAAAATCCTATTGAGACTGCAGGCACATTTCCACTTCCGGAAGCACAGCTTGACCGTTTTCTTATGAGACTTTCCATGGGAATGATTGGCGGAAAAGAAGAAAGAGAACTTTTAAAGCAGAAAGCAAAGGGCGAAGTAATCAATAATATTGAGGCCGTATGTACCAGACAGGATATAATTGAGATGCAGAAAGAAGCAGAAAACGTATATGTGCATTATGAACTTATTGACTACATCTGCAGTATATGTGAGGCTACAAGGGAAAAGACGGATATAACGGCCGGGGTAAGCCCAAGAGGGGCAATAGCCCTTATGAAGGCTGCAAGAAGCTACGCATATATACATAACAGAAATTATGTTGTTCCAGAAGACGTCAAGACCCTTGCAATTCCTGTGCTGGCACACAGACTTGTACTGTTTGAGGGTTTTGCGGGACGTAAGTCTTATGAAGACAGGATAAAAGCCATACTTGAGGAGATTGCTGTACCGACAGAAGATTGGAGTAAATAATATGACATTGATTTTTTTATTTATTGCACTTGTTATTTTTGAAAAAGTGTTTATAAGGTTATATGAAAAATCATGGAATAAAGGTCTTGGCATAAAAGTCGGTTTCCTTGAAGGCGCAGTAGATGAAGGAAAAAAAGGACATATAATTGAAGAAATTTACAATAAGAGTGCTCTCCCTATTCCTGTTGTAAGTGTAAAGTTTGAGCTTGATAAAAGTATTTCCTACATGGATAAGAGCAATGTTACCGTGTCTGACAGGCAGTACAGAAACGATTCCATGTCAGTGAAAGCAAAAAGGGCATATAAAAGGGAATTTGAGGTTTTATTCTCAAAGCGTGGTGTTTACAAAATCCAGAACCCTGTATTAAGTACCAAAGACATATTTGGTGTGTACAGTTATTCAGAAAAGTATGAGCAGGAATCCCTTATTTATGTATATCCGTCATACAGCAGGCACAAAGAAATTATTGCACCCTATTCAAAAGTTATGGGTGAAGCAATTAAGAATAAATATCTCTATGAGGACCCTTTTGAATTTAAAGGCATAAGGGATTATACGGGAACAGAACCTATGAAAAAAATTAACTGGGGAGCTTCTGCCAGAACCGGAAGCCTTAAAGTTAATAATTACTATGATACAACAAGCCGCCATGCAGTTATTTTCCTTGATATTGTTAATGACCAGATATGGAAAAGGGATGACCAGCTTGAAGAATGTATAAGAATTACCAGAAATTATATGGAAACCTTTATAAGAAACCATATTCCTGTTGAAATAATCACCAATGGAATAGATGGTATTCTTAACGAGCCTGTAGTTTTTGAGGGCGGTTCCGATGGTGCTTATGTGGAAAAATGTCTTAAAAAGATGGCAGCAATCGATATTAATAAACAGACAGAGAGAATGACATCCTATTTTACCCTGAATAAGGCAAAAAACGATGAGCTTAGTATTCTTCTTTCCGTAGACCAGTCGAAAGCCATGATTGACGCATACAGGGAATACCTTGGATGTAATGAAGGCGAATGGATATGTCCGATCTCATCAAAAGACGGGAGAAATATACAGGCAGGAAATATACATGTAACATATCCGGAGGTGGGACGATGAAACTTTCCAATATAACTAAACCGGTTACAGGCCTTTTGTTTTGGTCAATGCTTACATATATTTTATATTCGTTTACCGATTCATCATGGAATCTTGGAATATCAATGGGTGTTGCAATGCTTATTTTTATGCTTTGTTATATGATAAGGATGATGCAGAATAAAACAGCAAAATTTTTCCTGCATTTTGTTGTCATGACACTTTTCGGTTTAGCCGAATTCGGAATGATACTTTACAGGGCACCATTATTCATTATGTGGATTATTTTTATTATTCTGTCTATTGCAGCATCTTTTTCTGATAAAGATTTTATAAGTGATATGAACGGTGGATATATATTTATTTCCGTGGTAGTATATTTAATTGCATTCATTCACGGAACAACCGGTATGCTTATATTGTACTTTATGGAAGCTACTTTTATAATGCTTCATTATATGCAGCAGACCGCCAAAAGGCAGGAAGAAAATATAAAAACAATGTCTTCTTATTCGGTTATGAATGAGAAAGAGCTGTATTCCGAAAGCAGCAAAGTAACTTTTGTGTCACATATGATACTTTATATTTTATGCATGCTTATTGGTTTAATAGGCAGGATACCGTTTTTTTCAATGATTTGTAATAAAATTTTTAAAATATTTAACAGGACTTTTGATATTGTCAAAAGCTTTAAAACCGGGGAGTCAACATACCCTTCGGATGACGTAGGTATTCCTGAAGAAAACATTGAGGTAAATGAGGAGCCTGTAACACCTGTCCATCCGGCATGGCGTATTATAGGAATTGTTGGTTTTACCCTTATAATGCTGTATCTTATTTTCCTTATTGTGGACAGAATAAGAACTTCAATAAAAAACAGGGTATATATGCCTGACCTTGATGTAAAAACAGAGGTAAAGCAGATAAAAGAAAAGAAGAAACTCAAAAAAAGAGAGAGAACAGACAGTTACAGAAAGGCAATAAGACGTATTTACAAAGTCCGTATCAAAAAGGGCAGGGGCAGAAGAAATGATGACCTTGTAAGCAAGACTCCTCATGAACAGCGCAGCAAAAAAATATCCGAAGGATATGAGGTAAGCAGAGATTTTGTTGAAATGTATGAAAAGGCGAGATACGGCCGTGATAATGTGACAAAAGATGATGTGAGAAATATGCACAATCTTTAGCAGGTGTGATTTATGAAAAAAAATTATGAAATTGATATGTGTAACGGACCCATTACGGGAAAAATGCTTCGTTTTGCATTGCCGTTAATGTTGTCAAGCATGCTGCAGCTTTTATTCAACGCTGCGGACATAATTACCGTAGGTAAATTCGGAAGTGAACATTCTTTAGCGGCAGTTGGTTCAAACACGGCACTTATAAATCTTTTAACCAATCTTTTTATAGGTTTGTCAATCGGTGCTAACGTACTTGTGGCAAGGTTTTACGGTGCAAAAAACGGAGAAGAACTTAATGAAACGGTTCATACTGCCATGCTTTTAAGCCTTATTTCAGGACTTATACTGACAGTTACCGGCGTAATATTTGCAAGATATTTTCTTATATGGATGAAAACTCCGGCAGAGATACTGGATCTTGCAACTACATATCTCAAGATATATTTTCTCGGTATGCCGGCGATGATGATTTATAACTTCGGAAGTGCGATTTTAAGGGCGATAGGCGATACCAAACGTCCGTTGTATTTTCTTGCGGCAGCAGGTGTGATTAATATTATTCTCAACATTCTTCTTGTTGTGGTATTCAGACTTGACGTTAAAGGTGTGGGAATAGCAACCGTTATATCCCAGACCGTATCTGCAATATTGATTATCAGATGCCTTGCGAAAAGCAACGGAGATATAAAGCTGGAGCTTAAAAAACTCAGATTAAGCCGGGGTAAGATTGGTGCCATTTTAAGAATAGGTCTGCCTGCCGGGTTACAGGGTTCTATTTTTTCGCTTTCCAACGTGGTTATCCAGTCATCGGTTAATATTTTCGGTCCGGTTGTGGTAAAGGGCAACTCTGCGGCACAGAACCTTGAAGGGTTTGTATACTTTTCAATGAATGCTTTCCACCATGCAACTTTATCTTTTACAAGCCAGAATATGGGTGCAAAAAAATATGACAGACTTGGCAAAATACTTAAAAACGGCTTATGTCTCGCCATATTGTTTGGCGCCGGTTTTGGCGGAACGGTAATACTGTTTGGCAGAAATCTTTTATCCATATATACTAATGACAGTGCCGCAATAAGTGCCGGAATGACAAGACTTTATATAATAACCGGAACTTATACTTTATGCGGAATTATGGATGTAATGGTTGGTGCAATAAGGGGAATCGGCTATACTGTACTCCCGACAATCGTATCCCTTATCGGAGCCTGTGCATTGAGACTTGTGTGGCTTGCTACAGTTTTCAGAATCCCGAAATTCCATACGATTAACACAGTATATTTATCTTATCCCATAACGTGGCTTGTTACAATCATAGCCCATGTTATCTGTTATATCATAATAAGAAAAAAGAATAGATTTGGAGAAATGCAATGAAATATTTTTATTATACAAGACATGGTCAGACAATATGGAATGTTGAAAATAAAATATGTGGTGTAAGTGATGTATCACTCACTGAAAAGGGTATCAATCAGGCCAGGGAACTGGGCAATAAAATTCTTGATGAGAATATCCATATTGATGAAATCCTTTATTCACCTCTTGTAAGGGCAAAAGAGACAGCCCTATACATTTCAGAAATTACAGGAATACCCGCAAAGGAAGAATCACGCCTTAAGGAACAGGCATTTGGAAAATATGAGGGAACACCACGTAACGGTGCAGATTTCAGAGTCTCAAAGAGGAATTTTATCGACAGCTATGACGGCGGTGAGACAATGCTTCATCTTGCACAGCGAATCTACAACCTAATAGACGACATTAAAAACGAACCTGGTGACAAGGTATATCTCCTTGTAGCCCATAACGGAATTTCAAGGGTAATTAATTCTTATTTCCATGACATGAGCAATGAGGAGTATGCCGATTTTGGAATAAGAAATTGTGAAATAAGGAAGTATGAGTTTTAGGGACTAGAGAATATTGAAACCCGTCGAAAGGGTAGAGATTTCAAGTTCCGCCGTTCGCAAATCTCTACCTAAATGATGTAAATCGGCCGAAAAGGGTAGAGATTCCTGGTGCCGCCGTTCGTAAATCTCTACCCAAACAGCGGAAATCGGCCGAAAAGGGTAGAGATTCCTGAGCCAGCTTGTTGGAAATCTCTACCCAAATAACGTAAATCCGTCGAAAAGGTAGAGATTCCCAGTTCTGCCGGTCGCAAATCTCTACCCAAATAGCGGAAATCGGCCGAAAAGGGTAGAGAATCCAAGTACCGCCGTTCGCAAATCTCTACCCAAATAGCGGAAATCTGCCGAAAAGGGTAGAGATTCCAAGAGCCGCCGGTCACAAATCTCTACCCAAATGACGTAAATCCGGCGAAAAGGGTAGAGAAATCCCAATAAATCCAGCATAATATGCAAAAAGCGGGTAAGGTGTCCGCTATTATGGACACCTTACCCACTTTAAATAACATCCTATTTCGTCCCTGTTGAGCCGAAGCCACCCTCACCTCTTACAGTCTCGCTGAGAGAATCGGTAAGATTGAAATCAGCCGTAATAAAAGGGGTAATTACAAGTTGGGCAACACGCTCGGCAGGCTCTATCGTCTGTTCCAAATCAGAGTGGTTATGAAGTGCTATCATAAATTCGCCTCTGTAGTCAGGGTCTACAACGCCAACTTTATTAGCAGGGGCAAGACCTCTTTTTGAAGCAAGACCGCTTCGCGGATATATAAGACCGGCATAACCTGCGGGGATTTCCATTGCAAGACCTGTGTGTACCATGACGGTTTCATGAGGCTTAATGGTAAGCGGTTCGTCAAGACATGCATATAAGTCCGCTCCGGCAGCATATTCCGAACCGTAAGTAGGCAGAATAGCTTTATCGTTAATTTTCTTTACATTAATTGTTGTCATGTTCCTTTTCTCCGTAATATGTGTAACTATTTAGAAGGGTAGTTATACTGTGGTTTGACAGGTTCCCAGATAACAATATCACCGCCGTTTTGAAGGGTGGCGGGAACATCAATAGCCCTCTGGTTGCTTGAACCACGGAAATATGCGGATAAATCTTTTAATTCTTCAACGTAAGGACCATCCATAAGAACATCAATGCCAGAAAGAATCTCCTTTGTTTCCGGAATTTCATTAACCATGCGGCCAAGTATATCCCTGTCAAAAAGATAACCGCTGTATATCCATATTGTTTTGCCTGAACCGTAAACTTCCCTTACCTTGCGGATAAGAGGAAGAATTCCGGGCTGGTTGGCAGGCTCCATCGGCTCACCGCCAAGAATTGTAAGACCGGAAATATAAGGTGGCTCAAGGTCTTTTATTATCATATCAATTTCTTTTTGGGTAAAGGGATTTCCGTAATTGAAATCCCATGTAACCTCATTAAAACAACCTTTGCAATGGTGGGTGCATCCGCTTACAAAAAGAGAAATTCTCACTCCCGGACCATTAGCAGCATCATTGCATTTTATATCTGCATAATTCATAACGTCCTCTTAGATATGTAATACTCTTGAATTAATTTCTTTTGTCTTACCTACGTTCCAAAAATTCTCGCCAAGATAACCACAGGTTCTTCTTGTAACGTTCATTTTATTGTGGTCTTTATTGTGGCACTGAGGACATTCCCATTCAAGCTTATCGTTGATTATGATTTCACCATCATATCCGCATACCTGGCAGTAATCTGATTTGGTATTGAACTCGGCATACTGGATATTGTCATATATGTATTTAACAAGTTCTTCAAGAGCAGGAAGGTTATGTCTTAAGTTAGGTATCTCAACGTAGGAGATAGCACCGCCTGAAGAAATAGTCTGGAACTGGCTCTCAAATTTGAACTTAGAAAAAGCGTCAATCTTTTCGCGGACGTCAACATGATATGAGTTAGTGTAGTAACCCTTATCCGTAACATCTTTTATAACGCCGAATTTACGTTTGTCAATTTCGGCAAAACGGTAGCAGAGGCTTTCTGCAGGTGTTCCGTAAAGACCGAAACCTAGGCCTGTATTACGTTTCCATGTATCGCAGGCTTCACGGAGTCTGTTCATTACTTTAAGGGCAAAAGCTGTTCCCTTAGGGTCTGTATGGCTTACACCGGTCATAAGCTTGGTAACTTCGTAAAGTCCGATATAGCCAAGTGAGATGGTAGAGTAGCCGTTATGTAAAAGCGGATCTATTGTTTCACCCGGCTTTAATCTTGCGATGGCACCATACTGCCAGTGAATAGGGCTGACATCGGATAATGTACCTTCAAGTGCTTTATGTCTGCACATAAGTGCTTCAAAACATAAAGAGAGTCGTTCTTCCATTAATTCCCAGAAAAGCTCTTCATTGCCGTTGGCAATAATACCCATCTGAGGAAGGTTAATGCTGACAACACCCTGATTGAAACGACCTTCCCATTTGTAATTTCCGTTTTCGTCTTTCCAAGGACTTAAGAAAGAACGGCATCCCATACATGAGAAAACTTCGCCCTCGTAGTTTTCACGCATCTTTTTAGCGGAAATGTAGTCAGGGTACATTCTTTTTGAAGAACACTCAACCGCTAATTTGGTAAGATAATCATATTTACCACCCTTTAAACAGTTATGTTCGTCAAGAACGTAAATAAGCTTTGGAAATGCAGGAGTGATATATACACCTGCTTCATTTTTAATACCTTGAATTCTCTGCTTGAGAATTTCTTCTATAATTAAAGCAACCTCATCCTTGTAAGGATCGTCCTCCTTGAGATTAAGGAAAAGGGTAACAAAAGGAGACTGTCCATTTGTTGTCATTAATGTATTAATCTGATACTGGATTGTCTGGACACCTGATTTCAGTTCATCCATAGTTCTGTCGCTAGCTAATTTTTCGATAGCTTCGTCAGAAAGAATATCAGCAAATTTTTCTTTATAATTTCTAAGAAATTTCTCTTTGGTTTTTCTTAAATACTTGCCAAGGTGGCTGATATCAACAGACTGTCCGCCGTACTGGCTGCTTGCAACAGCGGCGATAATCTGTGTCATAACGGTACATGCAACCTGAAAGCTCTTAGGACTTTCAATCATCTTACCGTTCATAACTGTTCCGTTATCAAGCATATCACTTATGTTGATAAGACAGCAGTTAAAAATCGACTGCACAAAATAATCAGCGTCATGAAAGTGAAGAATACCTTCCTCATGCGCCTTCGATATTTTCTCCGGAAGAAGAAGACGGTTAGTAAGGTCTCTTGATACCTCACCTGCAATAAGGTCACGCTGTGTTGAAGCAACAGCGGCATTCTTATTGGAATTCTCCTCCATGGCATATTTGTTAGTCTGCTGTATAAGACCGAGGATAGATTCGTCTGTTGTGTTGGATTTACGAATCATCTGTCTCTGATATCGATAAATAATGTACGTCTTGGCTAAAACGAATTTACGTTCTGCCATGAGTTTCTGTTCGATAATATCCTGAATCTCTTCAACCTGTAATGTGTTGACACCTAATTTTTCAATAGATGCCACAATTCCGTGAATCTTCTCGTCTGAAATTCGTTCACTTATAGGCACTTCATCGTTAGCCTTATGTATTGCGATTATTATTTTACCGCGGTCATAAGTTACTTCTCGCCCATCTCTTTTAATAACCTTCATATAAGTTTCCTCCCAAAACCTGTAAAGCGGAATCAAGTCCACATGGCATATTATAGCACCTGATATATACTATGTCACTATATTTTGTTGAATGTTTTTAAAAAATACAATTTATTACACAATATATTGTGGTGGCAATAATCAGACAATTATTGAACAAAAGCATACATTTCAGAAACAATACAAATTCTCTACACACAAATATCACAATTGCCAAATATATTTACTATGATGTAAAATATAGGTAAAGAAAGGTGGGTGGAAGTATGGCAATAGAAATTTTTAACCGGTATGAAAAGAAATATATGATTGACAAATCCGTATATGAAGCAATTACCGGATACCTTACCGATTACATGAAGCCGGACAGATATTGCGTTGATGGAAAGAAATATACAATATGTAATATATATTTTGATACGGATACGGATGAACTGATAAGACGTTCCATTGATAAACCGGTCTACAAAGAGAAATTGAGGCTGCGTTCATATGGTACTCCGTCTGATGACAGCGAAGCATTTATTGAAATTAAGAAAAAATACAAAGGTATCGTTAATAAAAGAAGAACCACAATGACCCTTAAAGAGGCTGAAAATTTCATATATAAAGGGATGATTCCGGATTCACCTGAAGTCAACAGACAGGTGCTTAGTGAAATACGTTATTTTCTGGATTATTACAAGGTGTCACCAAAAGTATATATATCATATGAAAGAAGTGCGTTTTACGGAATTGAAGATGACAGCTTCAGAGTGACGTTTGATGACAATATTCTTGCAAGAAGAGATGAACTTGACCTTAGAAAAGGGTCTTTTGGTGAACCGATTCTTGATAAGGATAAATTGCTCATGGAGGTAAAAACATCAGGCGGAATGCCGATATGGTTTCTGCCGGTTTTGTCGGAATATGGGATTTATCCTATATCGTTTTCGAAATACGGAACAGAATACAGAAACTATTTTACAAATTATAAAGGAGACATAACTTATGTTTGAAACAATTTTAAAGACGACAGACGTGTCTATAATACCGATGCCCCAGGCACTTATCTGTATGGGAACAGCACTTATACTTGGACTTGTTATTTCTATATGCTATATGTGTACCCAGAAAAAAGGAAGTTATACAAAGGATTTTGCCATAGCACTTACAATTCTTCCCGCTGTTGTTGCAATCGTAATCATTCTTGTAGGAAGTAATGTCGCCAGGGCATTTTCTATTGCAGGGGCATTTGCACTTGTAAGATTCAGAAGTATTCCCGGCAATTCAAAAGATATTGCAGTAGTATTTCTTACCATGGCCGTAGGACTTGCTGCAGGTCTTGGATACATAGCTTTTGGCGTTATGGGAACAGTACTTATCGTTCTGGTTATCGTGATTCTTTCGGTATCAGGTTTTGGGAAAAATAAGAGCGAAGAGAAATTATTAAGAATATTGATTCCTGAAAGCCTTAATTATAAAGATACTTTTAAAGATATTTTTGATAAATATCTGGATTATTACGAAATGAAGAATGTCAAAACAACCAATATGGGTTCAATGTTTGAACTGCAGTATCTTGTAACGGCAAAAAAAGATATGGATGAAAAAGCATTTATCGATGAAATCAGGTGCAGAAACGGCAATCTTAATATTTCTCTTGGAATGATGCCGGACAAACACGATACAATGTTGTAAAACTTTCTTGACATTAGCACGAAATAAATATAAATTAAATCTTACAGGTATATGCCTGTAGGATTTTATTGTGGAGGATTGGTTAAATGAGAACATGTTATTGTAAAAAATGTGGAACAGCTAATGAAATAGAGGAGACTATGGAAAAGTTTTTCTGTGCCAACTGCGGAACAGAGAACAGTGTACCACAGAAGACACCATTGGATACCGCATCAAAGCCTGTAAGCGGGGATAAGCCTGCAGAGACTTCATCTTTTATTTATGGCAGTGTGGATACGGCAGCAAGCAAAGAACCGGATGAGAAAACCCAACAGAATACGGATACACCTGTACAGCAGCCTGTATATTCCTATGGAGAACAGAATACTGCATCAGGTTCATATACAGAACCAGTATCGTCAAAGCCTGTTAAAGTTAAGAAGAAAAAGACAGGACTTATTGTTACACTTGTTGTACTTGTGGCAATAATCGCAGCGGCAGTTGTTTTACTTATTACACCTGTTAAATCACCACTTCCTATTAAATTCAGGTGTGATGACTGTAACAAGATAAAATACAGTGAAAAATATGAGGTTGAATACGAAGATACAGGAAAAGTTGAAGAACATTATATCTGCAAGGACTGCTTTGAGAAAAACGGATACGAGGAACAGTAATGTTAGAACTAAAAGAAAATGTTCTTGATACGGATACATATCTATATCTTAGAAAAAAAGTAGGCTGGATAAAGCTTACAGATAAACAGGCAGAACAGGCTGTTAATAACAGCCTGTTTACTGTGTGTGCATACCTTGACGGTGAACCTGTGGGAATGGGCAGGGTAATAGGTGACGGAGCCGTAATATCCTATATCCAGGACCTCGTTGTTATACCTGAGGCACAGAAAAAAGGAGTAGGAAGACAGATACTTTTAAGGTTGAAGAGATTTGTGGAAGAAATCACTGAGCCGGGAAGCCGGATGATGCTATGTCTCATGTGTGCCAAAGGCAGGGAAAAGTTCTATATAGACAACGGTTTTACCGCAAGACCTACGGACAAGCTGGGTCCGGGTATGATTATATATATCGATAAAGATGGTGACAGGGAATCACAGACTACATAAGTGATTCCCATTTTTCATATAATTCGTTCTGCTTCTGTTCAAGTTCTGATTTACGGCTGCTTAATTCCGTAAGTTTATTTATGTCAGTGTATATTTCTTCTTTTGTCAGCATTGAATCAATTTCCGAAAGTTCTTCATCAATTTCCGAAATTTCTTTTTCACATTTTTCAATTTCATTTTTGCGACGGCGCTCTTTTGCCTGTTCTTCTTTCTGAAGTATACGGTCCTCTTTGGAAACGGAGACGGTAACCGCAGCTTTGGAAGAAACAGAAGCGGAGACCTGTACATTTTTTTCCAGATAATAGTCATAATTACCTATATAATTGGTAATTGTGTTGTTTCTCAAATCCAATATTCTTGTGGCTACCGTGTTAATAAAATATCGGTCATGGGATACAAAAAAACATGTTCCGGTGTATTTATTAAGTGCACTTTCAAGGATTTCCTTTGATGCCATATCAAGGTGATTTGTTGGCTCATCAAGGAGCAGAAAATTAGCATTGGAAAGCATTAGCTTTGCTAAGAGGACACGGCCTCTTTCTCCGCCGCTTAATTCACCGATACGCTTGAATACGTCATCATCGGTAAAAAGAAAGGCAGCCAGTACGTTCCGCACCTTAGTATTATTCATGTCAGGGTAAGTGTCCTGAATTTCATCAAAAATTGTTTTGTTCATATCAAGTACCTGATGTTCCTGGTCGTAATAACCGCAGGTAACATTGGCACCGAGACGGCAGGTTCCGGAATCTGCATCAATTATTCCGTTTATTATTTTTAGAATGGTTGTTTTGCCGGTACCATTGGCGCCAATCAGGGCAACACGCTCACCACGTTTGATCTCAAAACTGATGTCATCAAATAAGTGGTTACTGCCAAAACTTTTTGACAGGTGGGAAACCGTAAGAACATCATTACCGCTTACAACTGAAGGCTCTAAATCAATACGCATGCCGGAGGATTCCGCTAAAGGTTTGTCAATAACTTCCATTTTAGACAGAAGTTTTTCACGGCTTTCCGCACGCTTTATGGATTTTTCACGGTTAAACTGCTTTAACTTGTCAATAACTTGCTGCTGGTGTTTGATTTCACGCTGATTATTAAGGTAGGCTTTCATTTCAGCGTCCCTTAAAGCAGCTTTTTTAACAGAATAGTCGGAATATGAACCTGAAAAAACAGTGACACTGCCCCTGTCAATTTCAATTACTTTTGTAACAATCTTATCAAGAAAATAACGGTCGTGGGATACAATGATTACGCTGCCCTGATAATTTTTAAGGTATGTTTCAAGCCAGCTTATTGATGGCAGGTCCAGGTGGTTCGTTGGCTCATCAAGAAGCAGTATGTCAGGCTTTGTTAAAAGAAGGCGGCATAGTGCAACACGGGTTTTCTGACCTCCTGAAAGGGAAGATATCTTTTTATCAAATTCGTCCTCTGTAAAGCCGAGTCCTTTTATGACTCCGGCTATTTCACTTCTTACTGCGTATCCGTTCTGCTGCTCAAATTCGTGGTTTAATCTTGTATATTTTTCGAGCATTTCATTGAGAACATCGTCCTTGGCATTCTTCATATCTGTTTCCAGCTGCCTTATGGAAAGTTCCAACGACATTACGTCCTGTTTTACTGAAAGAACTTCTTCATAAATGGTGTTATTGCCGTCGATGCTCTGATGTTGGGCAAGATATCCCATTGTTTTGTCCTTACTGATTGTAACGGAACCGTCATCGGGAGCGAGCTCACCTATTATAATTTTTAAAAGGGTGGATTTACCTACGCCGTTGGCACCTACAATAGCTGCCTTTTCACCATCCTCAATGTGAAAGGATACGTTATTTAGAATCGTGTCATCTATAAAAGTTTTACTTATGTTGCTACAATTTAAAATCATTTCTATAACCTGCTTATTGTGTTTTTTACCAAAGTAACCATATTAAATTCTGCTTTTTTTGCTATGGCTGTGACTTCACTATGGGATAATTCTGTGGAAGACAGACCGGCTGCCTTATTGGTTATTAAAGATATACCAAGTATTTTCATACCGCAATGCCTTGCCACGATTGCTTCGGGAACAGTTGACATACCGGCCGCATCTGCACCAAGAATGGCAATGCCTCTTATCTCGGCAGGAGTTTCATACTGGGGACCTCTGAAAAAACAGTAGACACCTTCATCTACGGGAATATTGTGTTCTTTTGCCGTCATTCTGGCAGCCTCAATGTATTCTTTTGTATATACTTCTGTCATATCCTTAAAACGCGGACCGAATTCATCAAGGTTAGGTCCACGGAGAGGAGACGGACACATATAGCTTAAATGATCTGTGATAAGCATTATTGAGCCGGGATTAAGACTTGACTTTATACCGCCTGCTGCATTGGTAACAATAAGTTTTTTGATACCAAGTTTCGCAAATACCCTTATAGGAAGAGTAACGGCGTCCATATCATGTCCCTCATAATAGTGGAATCTGCCACTCATAACGATTACTTTTTTATCTGAAATCATACCGCATACAAGCTCTCCGGCATGTCCCTTAACCGTTGAGGCGTGAAATCCCGGAATATCGCTGTATTTAATAACAACAGGGGACTGGACCTCGTCAGCTAAAGGACCAAGACCTGAACCAAGTATTATAGCAATTTCCGGTGTGAATTTAATTGAATCTGCTATATATTCAGCAGCATTGTTGATAACATCAATAATATTTTCCATGTGTAATCCTCCATCACAAAATAATATAATAGAATTGCTCCATTGCTGCGCAATTATTGCAATTCCCGCCACCTCAAACTCCCATAAAATACTGTATGCACAGCATTTTATTCCGTTTTCGGTGTCCGTTGCGTCATAGGTCAGAATTACTCATTTGTGCAAGCACAATCGTAATTCTGACTTATGACGTTTATATCGTTAAATTATATCTTAGATAACAAAGGATTGCAAGAAACATAAAGAAAGTGGTATAATTTATGAAAATATTTTTTGCGAGGTATAATGACGTGCTAAAATGTGAGAATCTCGTTAAGGTGTATTCCGGCTGCAGAGCCGTGGATGGACTTAACCTGGAACTTGATGCGGGAAGGATATATGCACTTCTCGGTCCGAACGGAAGCGGTAAGTCGACTTTTATGAAGATGGTGGTCGGACTTATTAAACCTACAGAGGGAAAAATCTATCTTGACGGGGAAGAAATCTCAGACAAGACAAGAGCTAGAATTACATATATGCCTACAGAGAATTACTTTTATAATTACATGAAGATAAAGGATATAGCGTCTTTTTATAAAGATTTTTATGAAGATTTTGACGAGGACAGGATGTATGGATTGCTTGACAGAATGGAATTACATTTTGATGGCAAGGTAAGGAATATGTCAACCGGTATGCTTGCAAAGCTTAAAGTAGCGGTAGCAATGGCAAGAAATTCAAGAGTTATTCTTCTTGATGAACCATTGAACGGTATAGATATAATTGCAAGAGAACAGGTTATGAATACAATAATCGGATATAACAACGAAGATAAAATAATTATTGTATCAAGCCATCTTGTTGATGAACTTGAGCATGCGGCAGGCGGAGCTGTTTTTATAAAAAACGGCAGAGTTGTTATGGCTGGCAATACAGAAGATATCAGAAGTTATAATGACAACAAATCCCTTGTCGACTTATATAAGGAAATTTATGGAGGTATGTATAATGGGCAGACTTATTAAATATGAATTCCGTAAGGATTCCGGCACATACCTTACATTGTTTGGTATTCTTGTGGTTACCGAGATATATTTTCTTATAAGCTTTTTACTTAAAAGCGATAATCATATGGTACTGGCACTTGTTCTGGCCGAACTTGGAGGGTCATTCGGTATTCTGGCACTTATGATCAGCGGAGCTGTGTCATATTCTAAGGAAATCAACTCAAAGTACAGTTATATGACTTTCATGACACCTAATTCAACATATAAGATTGTGGGAGCCAAATATCTGTCACTCCTTATTGTTACTGTGGCAGGCACATTGATATTCAGTCTTTTTCTCGGACTTAATATAAAGCTCATAACAGACAGATATAAGGAAATACATATAATTACCTCAGAACTTGATGAACTTGGGAGAGCATTTGGATTTAATACGGGTTCATATATAGCTTCTTTTCTGGCAACACTTGTTACTATGATGATAAGTTTTTTATTCAGCGTGAGCTGTGCATATGTTGCCATAACTCTCAGTACAACTATTCTTGCGAACAGAAAAGGCAAAGCTTTTTTATCGATAGTATTCTTTTTTGTGATAGTTATATTGACATCGTTTATAGCAGGCAGGATTCCGGTAATGGATTACGGAGATACATTTTTACAATATCTTGCAGGTAATATTTATGTTTATTTATTCAGATTGTGCCTTATTGCAGGCAGTTATCTGTTTGTATCATATATGTTAAAAAAGAAAATAAGTTTATAGTCTGACAGTATGGAGGGATTGTATTGGAAGAAAACGAAATATCACTTGCTGTTATCAAAAGACTTCCAAGGTATTTCAGATATCTTGAAGAACTTATTGACAGCGGCGTGGAAAGAATTTCATCAGGCGAATTAAGCCGCAGGATGAATGTTACAGCTTCACAGATAAGACAGGATCTTAATAATTTTGGAGGCTTCGGGCAGCAGGGTTACGGTTATAATGTAAAATATCTTCACAGTGAGATTGCAAAGATTCTCGGAATTGACAAGATTCACAGCATAATAATCGTAGGTGCCGGAAATCTTGGCAAAGCACTTGCCAATTATGCTAATTTTGAAAAAAGAGGTTTTGTCGTAAAAGCAATGTTTGATACCAACGAAGCTCTTATCGGTAAAGAATGCAGAGGCGCAGTAATCAGACCGATGAGTGAAATGGAAGCTTTTATTAAAGATAACAATATTGAAATCCTTGCACTGACGATTCCAAAAGGAAGTGCAACGGAGGTAGTCCAGACTGCGATTAAGGCAGGAATTAAAGGAATATGGAATTTTGCCCATATTGATTTAGAGGTGCCTGACAATGTGGTGGTTGAAAATGTACATTTGTCAGAGAGCCTTATGACACTTTCTTATAATATTACGAGGTTGCACTAGATAAATGTCAATAACGATAGAAGATGTAAAGAAAAATGTTGCATATAAACAATTGCCTATAGTTATTCTTGATGAACGGTGGCACAGGCTTTTTCCTGAAAAAGATAAGTCGCCTGAAGTAAAAAGACTTGAAAAAAATCTTGGCACCCTGCTAAAAAAGCAGGGACAGATAACCAATGATTTAAAGGCTTTAAGGAAAATTAAAAGCGACATTATGAAGGAAATAATTGATAATTCCGCGGATACAGGAGATACTGATGCCAAACGGAACAAAATAATGGCGCGTGACCAGAAACTTGTTCTGGAAGCCAAAGAAAAGATAGAAAAGCTTGAACAGGAAGAAATTGAAATTCCGGGCAGGATAAGGGACGCAAATATTGAGCTTGTAATTCAGGGAATAGATGAATGTTACAGGCGTATACACAATAATTATGACGATATCCAGCTCTTAGGAAAATGGATAAATGAGATGAGAGTCGAGCTTAAGAAAAAGGTTCTTATAAAACAGGATAAAGAACTGAAGAACACAGAAATTTATTCATATATGCACGACCTTTTAGGTCCTGATATGATAGAAATATTTGATAATAAAAAGGGATAATTATGAAGTATGCATTGACAGGCAGAATGTCAAAAGAAGTTGATAGATTTACAATTGATAAGATGGGTGTTCCGTCTTTAGTTCTTATGGAAAGAGCGGCAGTCAGTACAGCTATGAAGGTTGCAGAGATTGTTGCTCTTTTCAGACGTAATGTAAGAATATTGGCGGTATGCGGTAAAGGCAATAACGGAGCTGATGCAGTAGCCGCAGCAAGGATATTGTCATGGCAGGGCGTGGCTGTTGATATTGCCGTAATAGACGATGACAGAAAGGAAACGGAAGAATTTGCCACACAAATGACGATTGCCGGGAACAGTGGTCTCAACTTTGTGAACGTTTCTGCCATACCGGAATATGATATAATAATAGATGGTATTTTTGGAACAGGGCTTTCAAGGAATGTCGAAGGAATATATGCTGATGTGATAGATCTGATTAACTGTTCCAATAATGTTGTGGTAAGTGTTGACATTCCGTCCGGCATAGATTCCGAAACGGGAGCGGTTCTTTCTAAAGCCGTTAAAGCCGATGCCACAGTGACTTTTGGTTATAATAAGGTCGGTAATATGATATATCCCGGCAAAGAGTTAAGCGGGGAAGTCACGGTAGCAGACATAGGTTTCTGCCCGGAAGCAATCAAAACACTTAATCCATGTATGTATTTTACAGAAGATGATTTAAGAAAAATACCTGACAGAAAAGCATATTCCAATAAAGGAACCTACGGTAAAATTCTTGTCATTGCAGGAAGCCGTGATATGAGCGGAGCCGCATATTTAAGCGGAGCTTCAGCCTATAGGACAGGTGCGGGACTGGTGGAGATTCTTACCTATGAAAGCAATACGGATATAATTAAGAAACTGCTTCCGGAAGCAATTGTAACGGGTTATAACGAAGATAATTATTGCTGCATGCTTGAAAAAAGTTTAAAGAAAGCCACATGCGTTATTCTTGGTCCCGGACTTTCAAAAGATATAACAGCACATAATATAACGGAAGAGGTCCTTAAACGCTGCGAAGTCCCACTTATTATAGATGCGGATGCGTTAAATATTATTGCCGAAGATATATCATTATTGAAAAGTTATTCCCATGTTGCTATAATTACACCACATATCGGTGAATTTATGAGACTTACGGGGCTTACCAAAGAAGAACTTCTAAAGGACAGTGTTGCAGCTGCAAAATGTTTTGCACAAGAATTTAACGTCATTCTTGTTATGAAGAACGCAGTCACTGTTGTCGCAGAGCCTTGTGAAAATGGCAGGGCATATATAAATTCCTCAGGAACAGGAGCAATGTCTAAAGCAGGCATGGGCGATGTACTGACCGGTGTTATTGCGGGAATGCTCTCTCTTAGGATAGAACCATTTTCAGCAGCCTGTATGGGTGTATATTTACACGGAATTGCCGGTGAGATAGCGGAAGAAGAACAGGGTTCACATTCTGTTATGGCAGGAGACGTTGTAAATATACTGGGAAAGGCAGTTAATAAATAGTAAAGGAAAATTGAAATGAAAGAATTTACAAGGACATATTCGGTTATTCATCTTGATTCGATATACAAAAATATAGAAGAAGCAAAAAAAAGAGTCGGTAGTGACACCAAAATAATGGCAATTGTAAAAGCTAACGCTTACGGACATGGTGCTGTGGAAGTAGCAGGAGCAATTAAAGATAAAGTATACGGATTTGCCGTTGCAACCGTAAGGGAAGCTCTTACATTAAGGGAAAGCGGCGTTGACAATCCGATACTTGTACTTGGATATGTATGCAAAGCAGAATATGAATCTGTCATAAGAAATAATATTATTTTTGCCATGCTTACAAAGGATATGGCAAAAGATATATCAGAATGTGCCGTAAGGATAGGAATTACAGCGAAGTGCCATATTAAGATTAATACCGGAATGAACAGAATCGGTTTTCCTGTAAATGAAGAAGCTATAGATGATATAGCAGAACTTACAGGTTATGAAGGACTTGACTGCGAAGGAATTTTCATGCATTTTGCAACTGCGGACAGCGCGGATAAAAGTTATGCAAAGCATCAGTTTGAATTGTTTATGGATGTTATCTCAAAACTTGAAAAAAGAGGCATCCAATTCAAAATACGACATTGTGCCAACAGTGCGGCAATAATCGATCTGCCGGAATATAAGCTTGACATGGTAAGGGAAGGTATTATTTTATACGGACTTAAGCCAAGTGACGAAGTGGACGCATCAATGAAATATTACCCTGCACTTGAACTTAAGACCCATGTTATTTTTGTAAAAGAACTGGGTGCCGGTGAAAGCATAAGCTATGGAAGAACTTTTGTGACAGACAGACCGATGAGGATTGCAACTGTTGCGATTGGATATGCCGACGGCTATCCAAGGTCGCTTTCCAATAAAGGATATGTACTTATCCATGGAAAAAAGGCAAAGGTTGTCGGCAGGGTATGTATGGATCAGATGATGATTGATGTAACCGATATACCGGATGTTAATGTTGAAGATGTGGTAACGGTTGTCGGAAAAGACGGCAGCGAAGAGATTACATTTGAAGAAGTAGGAGAACTTTCAGGAAGATTTAATTATGAATTTGTATGTGATATTTCTGAAAGAGTAGAGAGAAAATACGTTTAGTATTGAATAAACACACATGATACTGGAGATAATGCTTATATCATAAACGAAAGGTCGTGTGTTACTTGAATATTAAAAGGGGAGACATTTTTTATGCTGACCTAAGACCTGTGGTTGGTTCTGAACAGGGTGGTGTAAGACCCGTACTTATTGTTCAGAATGACACAGGGAACAGGCACAGTCCCACTGTGATAATAGCAGCAATTACCTCACGAATGAAACATAAACTTCCGACGCATGTTGAAATTGATTCAAAAAGGTATGATATGATTAAAGATTCCGTTATTTTACTCGAACAGTTACGAACTATAGATAAGGCAAGACTTAAGGATAAAGTATGCCATCTTGATAATGAAATAATAACAAAAGTTAATGAGGCACTTATAACAAGCCTTGAGATACAAAATACATAAGAAGGAGATTTGTTATGGTCTATGGCCATTTTGGTATTGGAATAGTTTTATTTGTTTTTTTTCTGACAATTGATGTTATTCTGTATGCATTTAACGCAGCAATACGGACGCTAAGCCCCAACGATATAGCCGAAAGTAAGGAAGGCAAGGCAAAATACAGGGAGATGATTTCTAAGATTCTTGAATCTCCGTCACGATTTAATGACACAGTGAACATAATTGTGTATATTACCAACATCATTGCCGGAAGTTACATATTGGGTTCCCTGGCAAGGAGAGTTATTCAGTCTGTCAACGGAGACAAAACGTGGGTATATATTGTACTTGCAGTTGCCATGATACTTGTTTTTATAATATTCGGAGTTATAATTCCCGAAAAGTGTGGAAGACGCAAACCTGTAAGGACAGCAATCAGACTTGTAAAGTACGTACGTTTTCTTATGCTTGTGCTTTCACCGGTTGTTTTTGTTACAACCATGATTGCAAAAGGAATCTTAAGAATTTTTGGCATTAAAAATCCTGATGCTGAGGAAAATGTTACAGAGGAAGAAATCATTACAATGGTTAATGAAGGTCAGGAGCAGGGCGTTTTGGAGGCCGGAGAGGCTGAAATGATTACCAATATTTTTGAACTTGGAGATAAACATGCCGGTGATATAATGACACACAGAAGCAATATAGAAGCGGTGGAAAGTACCATTACACTAGATGATTTTATCCAGAACCATATAGAAGGTAAATATTCAAGGTTCCCCGTTTATGAAGGTGATATTGATAATATTGTAGGAACAATACATATAAGGGACGCACTTATTTTTTACAGAAATATTCCTAACCGTAAGAAACTGCTTAAGGATGTAAAAGGCCTTTTAAGAAAACCATATATGGTTCCGGAAACAATGGACATAGACGATATGCTTAAGGATATGCAGGAGAAAAAAATCCACATGGGTATTGTTGTGGATGAGTATGGACAGACAGCGGGAATAGTATCAATGGAGGATATTATAGAAGAAATAGTAGGCAATATCCTTGATGAATATGACGATGAGGAAGAAGTGGTTGAATATGCAGGAGACGATACTTATGTGGTGGATGGTCTCACAGATATAGAAGATATTAACAGTTTGTTGGGAATTAAAATTGAAAGCGATGGTTTTGAGACACTTAATGGATTTTTAATATCAAAACTTGGCAGAATCGCATCTGAAAATGAGACAGAGGTTATTGAAGCATATGGATTCAGCTTTAAAATACTGGAAGTTACAGGTAATGTAATCAGAAAAGTAGAAATAACAAAAATAGAAAAAAAGGAAGGTATTGACGATGAGCAATTACAAAATTGAAACAAAGTGTATACAGAGCGGATACACACCAAAGAAAGGGGAACCAAGAGTTTTACCTATTTATCAGAGCACAACATTTAAGTATGACACAAGTGACCAGATGGGAAGGTTGTTTGACCTTGAAGATACAGGATATTTCTACACAAGGCTTCAGAATCCTACCAATGATGCGGTTGCCGCTAAGATATGTGATCTTGAGGGCGGTGTAGGCGCGATGCTTACTTCTTCAGGACAGGCAGCTAACTTTTATGCCATGTTTAATATATGTGAAGCAGGTGGACATATTGTAGCTTCTTCCGCAATTTACGGAGGAACATATAACCTTCTTGGAACAACAATGAAGAAACTTGGAATTGATTGTACTTTTGTATCACCTGAGGCTGATGAGGCAGAGTTACAGGCAGCTATAAGACCTAATACAAAACTTATCTTTGGTGAGACAATTTCTAATCCTACACTTGAAGTTCTTGATATTGAGCTTTTTGCAAGGGTTGCACATAAAAATGGGATACCTCTTGTTGTAGACAATACTTTTGCGACACCTATTAACTGCAGACCATTTGAATTTGGTGCAGATATAGTTGTCCATTCCACGACAAAATATATGGATGGACACGCAACACAGGTAGGCGGATGCATCGTTGACAGCGGTAACTTTGACTGGATGGCACATAAAGATAAATTCCCGGGACTTACAACAAAAGATGAGTCATACCATGGAATTATTTATGCCGAGAAGTTTGGAAAAATGGCTTACATAACAAAATGTACAACACAGCTTATGAGGGATTTAGGATCTATACCTTCTCCAAATAACTGTTTTTTACTTAACCTCGGACTTGAAACCCTTCACCTTCGTATGCCACGTCATTGTGCCAATGCGCTTGCGGTTGCAAAATATCTTAAAAATAATGAAAAAGTGGAATGGGTTAATTATCCTGACCTTGAAGGGGACAAATATCATGACCGTCAGTTAAAATACCTGCCAAACGGAAGCTGTGGTGTTGTAACCTTCGGACTTAAGGGCGGAAGGGACGTTGCCATAAAATTTATGGATAATCTTAAACTTGCGGCAATCGTTACGCACGTTGCGGACAGTAGAACCTCTGTTTTACATCCTGCAAGCCATACACACAGACAGCTTACGGATGAACAGCTTAAGGCAGCAGGCGTTAATCCTGACTTAATCAGATTCTCCGTTGGTACAGAAAATGTTGAGGATATCATTGCAGATATAGAACAGGCTTTAAAAGCTGCAACGGTATAATGTGAATAAATATGCCATCTTTGGTAATAATATTGCCGGAGGTGGCATTTATGTTTGAAACAATATATATTCTGGGAGAAATTGAAGGACACGACGGAGGCGGTTCTGATAAAAATACAAAATATGATGAAATAATTCCAAGGCTTGTGTCCATAGAAAATAATGATGATGTTGAGGGTGTTTTATTTGTTATTAACACTATGGGAGGAGATGTTTCAGCGGGGCTTGCCCTTGCGGAAATGATAGCTGGGCTTAGTAAGCCTACGGTGTCTCTTGTAATAGGGGAAAGTCATTCCATAGGAGTACCCATAGCGGTGGCTGCGAATTACTCATTTATAGTGAAAAGTGCAACCGTTGTTATCCATCCTGTAAGAATGACGGGAACAATATTAGGAACCAGACAGACCTATAGGCAGTTCAGATCCATACAGGACAGAATAGTGCGTTTCATATCGGAGCACAGCAGATGCGGCGAAGAAAGCATAGAAAAAATGATGATGGATACTTCGATGATGTCCAGTGATTTAGGCACTATTCTTGTTGGGGAAGAAGCAGTGGAAGCCGGACTTATTGATGAAAACGGCAGTATTGACAAGGCGTGGAATAAATTGAAATTCATTTGTCAAAATAAAGGTAAAATGGTATAATTAGGAGAATGTCTTTATAGGAGGAATGAACTTTGAATATACTGAAGTCAATTTTATTGGGATTGGTTCAGGGACTTACGGAATTTTTACCCGTGAGCAGTTCCGGACATCTGGCTATTTTTGGTAAGATTCTTGGTACAAATCTTGATTCGGAAATATATTTTAATGTATTGCTTCATCTTGGAACACTGATTGCAATCATAATTGTATTCCATGAGGATATATGGCATATGATTCAGGAGTTTTTTCAGATGCTTCTTATTATCTTTGCTAATTTTATAGTTTTTATAAAAAGACGGCGTGGGGATACGAAGTATACATATTTTAAGGTGGTTAATTCCAATTATAAAAAACTTGTGTTAATGATTATAATTTCAACTATTCCCACAGGACTTATAGGACTTCTCGGCAGGAATTTTACCGAGCTTGCAACAAATACCCTGTGGTTTGTGGGAATATGTCTTATGATTACATCCGGAATTCTTATGCTTGCAGATAGGAAGAGCGATAATACCATGAAAATTAACAAGGCAAAATATTCGGATGCTTATTTTATCGGTGTCGCACAGGGTGTTGCAACACTGCCGGGAATTTCAAGATCCGGTGCAACAATAGCAACAGGAATGATGCTTGGCTTTAATAAACAGTTGGCGATTAAATATTCATTCCTTATGTCCATACCGGCTGTACTTGGAGCTGTTATAGTGGAACTTGCCGGCAACAAGAATGTTGTATTCGGTTCTGCTGATTTACCGGGATATGTTCTTGGAACAATTACAGCGGCAGTAAGCGGATATTTTGCTATTAAATTTATGCTAAGACTTATAAAAAATAAGAGTTACAAGGGATTCTCAATCTACTGCATCATTGCCGGTGTGGCAGGAATAATCCTTTCATTTATAAAATAACAGGAGGCTGAACTTTTTTATGGCTACAGGCAGTAAAAACGGACAGACGAAAAAGAAGCCGGCAGGCAGAAAAAAGCCCGCTGCAAAAAAATATAATAATAAACTTATTACAGAAGCAGTTTTATTAATATTGATGGCACTCTGCGTTATAATTTTTCTTGCCAATTTCGGCGTAGGAGGAATTGTAGGTAAAGGTATAAGCGCATTTTTCTTCGGGCTATTCGGAATACTTGCATATATTTTCCCGATTCTTCTTTTTGCTGCGGTAATTTTTGCAATGTCCAATAGGAATAGTTCGATTGCCAGAGTCAAACTTATTGCAGTATTGTTTGAACTGATTTTTTTATGTACTCTGATACAGCTGATTTCCGGAAGTCACAGCGGTGAATGGAATGTCGGTGATTTTTACATAAATTCCAGCACGCATAAGAACGGCGGTGGTTTTTTTGGCGGTATGCTGTGTCTGCTTTTTAGTAAACTGTTTGGTAATGCAGGTGCATATATTTTTACGGTTGTACTAATAATTATAGCAGCGGTTATCATAACGGAACATTCGTTTATCGGCGGTGTTAAAAAGAATAGCAAAAAAGTATACAACGCCGCAAAACGTGATATGGAAGCGTACAAAGCGGACGTTGCAGTTAAGCGTAAAGAAAAAGAACGAATGGAAGAACTTAGGGCAAGTGAGAAGATGCCTCCTAAGAAAAAGCGTTCTTCCGTGAAAGTTGAAGGAATAACAACGGATACGCGCATGGAAAAGGCGGATGCAGAGACTACAGGGGAAGATGTATATTCATATGAAAAGGCAGAGGATATAAAGCCTTTTGATGAAAATGAGTATGCCAATGTTGTTGATGCAACAGATTATGCAATGAGACATTTCCAGGATGAACAGAGTATTCCTTTTGAACCGGCTTATGAGGATGTTAAAGAGATACTTCCTCCTTCCGGAACTGTGGAAACTGCCGCTGCCAATACAGCAATAGTTAATGAAGAACCACAGAGGGCAGAAGAAGATTACATTGATATGGAGCTGGTAAAGAACGAACTTGAGAAAGAACAGCTTCTAAAGCCTGATAAGGAAAAAAACGTTAAACCGGAGCCCGTTCACGGTAATGTGACGGAGCAGGCACAGGCATTACCGGTAAAACCATCACATACAGCTAAAAACAACAAATACAAACTTCCACCTGTAAGCCTTTTAAAGAGAAGCAGCGGAACTTCCAAAGGGAATGACGGCAAGGACGAACTCAGGGCAACAGCAGGCAAATTACAGCAGACACTTGCTACATTTGGTGTTAACGTTACAATAACGGATGTAAGCCGGGGACCTGCAGTTACAAGATATGAATTGCAGCCTGAACAGGGCGTTAAAGTAAGCAAAATAGTTTCCCTTGCGGATGATATAAAGCTCAATCTTGCAGCGGCGGACATAAGAATTGAAGCACCAATCCCCGGAAAGGCAGCTGTCGGAATTGAAGTACCTAATAAAGAAAATTCCGGCGTAATGCTCGGAGACCTTATTGCCAGCAAAGAATTCAGGGATGCCAAGTCTAAAATTGCTTTTGCGGCAGGTAAAGACATCGCAGGCCAGATAGTAATGGCGGATATTGCTAAGATGCCCCACCTTCTTATAGCGGGTGCAACCGGCTCGGGTAAATCTGTATGTATTAATACTATTATTATGAGTATTCTTTTTAAGGCAAGACCTGAAGAGGTAAAGCTTATAATGGTTGACCCAAAGGTTGTGGAACTTAGCGTATATAACGGAATACCCCACCTCCTTACACCTGTTGTAACGGACCCTAAAAAAGCAGCCGCGGCACTTAACTGGGCTGTGGCGGAAATGATGAAAAGATATCAGCTTTTTGCAACTTACGGCGTAAGGGATATGAAAGGCTTTAATGAAAAGATATCGGGAATGGAACCTGAGGAAGGCAAAGAGCTTCCTGAGGTTATGGCACAGATTGTTATAATCATTGATGAGCTTGCAGACCTTATGATGGTTGCATCAGGAGATGTAGAGGATGCCATAGTAAGACTTGCACAGCTTGCCAGAGCGGCAGGTATCCACCTTATTATTGCTACCCAGAGGCCAAGTGTTAATGTCATAACAGGTCTTATCAAAGCCAATGTTCCTTCAAGAATTGCATTTTCGGTATCATCCGGTGTTGACTCAAGAACAATACTTGATATGGTAGGAGCAGAAAAACTTCTCGGTAAGGGTGATATGCTATTTTATCCACAGGGCTATCAGAAACCGGCGAGAGTACAGGGCGCATTCGTATCTGACGAAGAGGTATCGGCGGTTGTTGATTTTATTAAGGAAAATAGCAATGAAACCGGATACAGTGAAGAAATAGAAAATCACCTGAGTAATCCTGAATTTGAAGAAAGCCAGGCTTTTTCCGGTGACAGGGACCAGTATTTTGCCGATGCGGGCAGATTTATCATAGAAAAAGAACGTGCATCGATAGGAATGCTGCAAAGGGTATTTAAAATCGGTTTTAACAGGGCTGCAAGAATTATGGATCAGCTTGGGGAAGCCGGTGTGGTAGGACCTGAAGAGGGTACCAAGCCACGTAAAGTTATGATGACAATGGAAGAATTTGAAGAATATCTTAAGAATAACTAACATTATGGAGGAAAAGGAATGTTTAAATCAGACATAGAGATAGCACAGGAAGCAAAGATGTCACATATACGTGATATTGCAGGCAGATTTGGTATAGCAGAGGACGAACTTGAATTTTACGGAAAGTACAAAGCAAAATTAACCGATGAACTTGAAAAAAGAGTAGCAGGCAATAAAGACGGTAAACTTATTCTTGTAACTGCGATTAATCCAACTCCGGCCGGAGAGGGCAAGACAACAATCAGCATCGGTCTTACGGAAGCACTTAACAAGCTTGGCAAAAAGACAATGGCGGCACTTCGTGAACCATCCCTTGGACCATGTTTTGGTATTAAAGGCGGTGCCGCAGGTGGAGGATATTCCCAGGTAGTACCTATGGAAGATCTTAATCTTCATTTTACAGGTGACTTTCACGCAATAACAAGTGCCAATAACCTTCTTGCAGCGCTTCTTGACAACCACATCCAGCAGGGCAATGAACTTCAGATAGATACAAGACAGGTTGTATGGAAAAGATGTCTTGATATGAATGACAGAGTTCTCAGGAATATCGTAGTAGGACTTGGGGCAAAGGCTGACGGAGTGGTAAGGGAAGACCATTTTGTAATAACAGTTGCCTCTGAAATTATGGCAATTCTCTGTCTTGCAACAGATATGGCTGATTTAAAGAAAAGACTTTCGGAAATAATTGTTGCATATAATTATGCAGGAGAACCTGTGACAGCAGGTGATTTACATGCCACAGGCGCGATGGCAGCACTTTTAAAAGATGCAATTAAGCCTAATATAATACAGACACTGGAGGGAAATCCTGCAATTGTCCATGGAGGACCTTTTGCCAATATTGCCCATGGATGCAACTCTGTAAGAGCTACAAAAATGGCACTTAAATTATCTGACTATGTTGTAACTGAGGCAGGTTTTGGTGCTGACCTTGGAGCAGAAAAATTCCTTGATATTAAATGCCGTAAGACAGGTTTACGTCCTGATGCGGTAGTTATAGTAGCTACTGTTAAGGCATTAAAATACAATGGTGGTGTTAAGAAAGAGAATCTTTCTGAAGAAAATCTTGAAACTCTTAAAGCAGGAATCGTTAATCTTGATAAGCATATTGAGAATATGCAGAACTTCGGACTTAATGTTGTTGTGACACTTAATGCTTTCGCAACAGATACAGAAGCAGAACATAACTTCATTAAAGAACATGTTGAAGGAATGGGTTGTGAATTTGCTCTTGCCAGAGTATGGGAAAAGGGCGGAGAAGGCGGAATTGAACTTGCAAATAAGGTTCTTAAAGCAATCGAAAAAGAACAGAAACCATTCACATTGACATACTCAGATGATATGGGACTTAAAGATAAAGTTAAAGCCATAGCAACTAAGATTTATGGAGCAAAGGATGTAAGTTTTGCACCGGCAGCTTCCAAAATGCTTGACAAGATAGAAAAAATGGGATTTGCAAATTTCCCTGTATGTATGGCAAAGACACAGTATTCACTTTCAGATGATCAGACTAAGCTTGGACGCCCTGAAGGTTTTACCCTTAACGTAAGGGATGCTTATGTAAGTGCAGGAGCAGGATTTGTTGTTATTCTTACAGGTTCTATAATGACAATGCCGGGTCTTCCTAAAGTACCGGCGGCTGATAATATTGACTTTGACGAAACAACAGGTAAAATTACAGGCCTATTTTAATTTTCACCTTTAAAGGAGTTGAATTATGCAGAATTTTTATGTAAGAGATATCGTAAAAGCCACAAAGGGTGAAGTGCTTTGCGGTGATATGAATATACCGATTGAAAATGTAAGTACAGATTCCAATTCGATAAAAGAAAACTCACTTTTTGTACCGATTATAGGAGAAAGAGTGGATGCCCATACTTTTATCGATTCTGCGATAGCCAACGGAGCTGTGGCGGTATTGACAAGCGAACATGACGAAATGACAGGAAATGTACCATATATAAGAGTCAGCAATACTACAATGGCTTTACAGGAAATAGGTAAATATTACGGTAAGCTTATGATTATGCCAAAAATCGGTGTAACAGGCAGTGTCGGTAAAACTACTACCAAAGAAATGATAGCATGTGCACTTTCAGCAGGATATAAGGTGTTTAAGACAAGCGGAAACAGCAACAGCCAGATTGGTGTACCTCTTACATTGCTGAAAATGAGTCCTGATGACCAGATTGCCGTAATAGAGATGGGAATGAGCATGCGTGGAGAGATGTCAAGGCTTTCAGAACTGGTGGAACTGGATGACGCGGTTATTACCAATATAGGCGTATCCCACATAGAACAGCTTAAGACCAGAGACGGTATATGTGAAGAAAAATTCCATATCCAGGATGCAATCCATGCAAAGGATGGAATTGTATTTATTAATGGTGATGATGCGATTTTAAACAAGCACAAATCAGAACTGAGACACAGGATAATTACTTTCGGGCTCGGAAATGATAATGACTATTTTGCAACCAATATAAAAGTAAAAAACGGTGGTGTTGATTTTACCGTTAATATAAAAAATAAAGGCTCTTATGATGCAAGGCTTAACGTTCTCGGAGAACATAATGTAAGAAATGCACTTGTAGCTATAGCAGTAGCCGAAAGACATGGCATTGAAGTAACGGAAGCCATTAAGGCACTGGCAGGATACGAAGGCGTCTCAATGAGACAGCAGATTACAGATGTTAACGGAGTTACAATTATTGATGATTCCTACAATGCAAGTCCTGATTCAATGAAAGCCGGTATTGACGTTTTGTGTGATTACAATAACAATGGACGTAAAATAGCCGTTCTTGCAGATATGCTTGAACTTGGAGATAAGTCAGCGGATTATCACAAAGAAGTCGGCGGATATATGGCAGAAAAAAAGATTGATGAACTGATTCTTTTTGGAACAATGGCGGCCAATATAGGAGATGGTTTTAACGGAAGTTATAAGTTATTTAAAAAGAGAGAAGAAATTAACGAATATCTTCTTAAGAACCTGAAATCCGGTGATGCCATATTATTTAAAGGTTCGAGAGGAATGAAACTTAACGAATGTGTTGATTTTTTAAAGGAGAATTACAATGGCTAAAGTTATAGATGGTAAATTAATTTCTAAGGAATTAAAAGATGAATTAAAAGAAAAGGTTAAAGCATATAAAGAACAAGGGATTGAAATTACACTTGCGGTAATCCAGGTTGGAAACGATCCTGCATCAAGTGTATATGTCGGTAATAAGAAAAAGGGATGTGAATACATTGGAATCAACTCACTTTCTTACGAACTTGAGGAAAATACCACAGAGGAACAGTTATTGGAGCTTATTGATACACTTAATAAGGATAATAAGGTAAACGGAATCCTTGTGCAACTTCCACTTCCTTCACACATTGATGAGGATAAGGTTATTAAGGCAATATCCCCTGCTAAGGACGTGGACGGTTTTCATCCACAGAGCGTAGGGGCGTTAAGCATAGGCCAGCCGGGTTTTGTTTCATGTACACCGGCGGGAATTGTTGAACTTTTAAAGAGAAGCAATATTGAGATAGAAGGAAAAGAGTGTGTTGTTGTTGGCAGAAGCAATATTGTAGGTAAACCTATGGCACTTCTTCTTTTGAGGGAAAACGGTACCGTAACCATTGCACATAGCAGAACAAAGAATTTGAAGGAAGTAACAAAACGTGCGGATATTCTTGTGGTTGCAATCGGCAAGCCTAAATTTATTACAAAAGAATATGTAAAAGAAGGAGCTGTTGTAATTGATGTAGGAATTCACAGACTGGGAACGAGTGAGTCGGGCAAGAGCATTCTTTGCGGTGATGTGGATTATGATGATGTATTCCCTATAGCATCGGCTATAACACCTGTACCGGGCGGGGTCGGACCTATGACTATTGCAATGCTTATGAATAACTGCGTTCATTCGGTGGAATTGCAGAAATAACAGGAGGCGTAAAGCAGGTGAAATTATCAAAACTTTTAGAAAAACTTGAATACGAAGTTTTAAACGGAAATGTTGATATTGACATTAAGAATCTTGTATATGATTCGAGAAAAGCGGGAGCTTTGGATGTGTTTGTATGTGTGACAGGTGCGGTTTCAGACGGGCATACATATATAAGTGATGTGGCCGGAAAAGGTGTTTTGGCAATTGTCGTACAGAAAGATATTGAAGTTACAGAGGAACTTAAAGATATTACTTTAATTAAGACAGCGGACACAAGATATGCACTTGCACTTATGTCGGCAGCATTTTTTGATTATCCTGCTAAAAAACTTAAAACAATAGGCATCACAGGGACAAAGGGCAAAACCACCACAACCTTTATGATTCGTGATATCCTTGAAAAATGTAACATAAAGGCGGGACTTATCGGAACCAACGAAACAATAATAGGTGATGAGCATATCCCATCTAAAAATACAACACCGGAATCATTTCTTATCCAGAAATATTTCAGCCAAATGGTTGAGGCAGGCTGCAGTTGTGTTGTCATGGAGGTGTCGTCACAGGCACTCATGCTTAACAGAACAGCAGGTATTTTGTTTGATATAGGAGTGTTCACCAATATTGAACCTGACCATATAGGCCCTAATGAACATGCAAGTTTTGAAGAATATATGGAGTGCAAAAGCAGACTTTTCAAACAGTGTGTACATGGAATAGGCAATGCAGACAGCGAATATTTCGATAAAATAATGGAAGGGCATACCTGTACCCTTGAGACTTACGGAATTAAGAATAAAGCCGATTTAAAAGCTGAAAATATCAGGTATATCCATGAGGGCGGCAATATTACCACCTCATATAACACTACGGGAACCAGAGAGCTTAATATAAAACTTACCCTTCCGGGAGAATTTTCCGTATATAATTCTCTTTGCGCGATAGCCGTATCCGAACATTTCAATGTGGATGACAAACTTCTGCTTGATGCTTTATATAATACAAGAGTAGCAGGGAGAGTAGAACCTGTTAAGGTTTCTGACGATTTCATCGTGATGATCGATTATGCACATAATGCAATGAGTCTTGAGAGCCTTTTAAGTACGCTCAGGGAATATAATCCCAACAGGATAGTATGTTTATTCGGATGTGGCGGAAACCGTTCTAAGCTCAGACGTTTTGAAATGGGTGAGGTTTCAGGCAGAATGGCAGATTTAACCATAATTACAAGCGATAATCCAAGAGATGAAGACCCGGCCCTCATAATGCAGGATATTGAGACCGGAATTAAAAAGACCTCCGGCAGTTATGTTATGATTGAAGACCGTGGTGAAGCGGTTAAATATGCCATCGAACACGGAGAAAAGGGAGATATAATCGTTCTTGCGGGAAAAGGACACGAAGATTATCAGGAAATAAAAGGCGTAAGATATCATCAGACAGATAAAGAACTTGTGCAGAAAGCAATGGAAGATTTAGCAAGATAGAAAAGGGTGGATAAAGTGAAGTTTGCCGGAGTAATTGTTGATATATCCCATGAACAACTGGATAAAATATTTCAATACATAATTCCGGAAACAATGCTTCCGGAGCTTGAAATCGGGATGAAAGTGCAGATACCGTTTGGTAAAACCAAACGGACCGGTTATGTCGTAGATATAAGTGATGAACCGGAGATAGATATATCCAGAATGAAATCCCTTATAGGGATTTGCGGACACAGTGTCACAATAGACGGAAGGATGATAAAACTTGCCAACTGGATAAAAAATCATTATGGTTCCACAATGAATCAGGCACTTAAACTTGTAATGCCTGTAAAAGAAAAAGTCAGAAATATCGAGAAAAAGACAATACATCTTCTTATTTCAAAAGAAGAAGCAGAAGAATATGCAAAAGAAGCAGCAAGAAAAAGATATACCGCAAGGGCGAGACTTTTAGAAACACTTGCAAAGACGCCTGTTGTTGATTATTCACTGCTCGCCCGGAAATTAAATATAAATTTAACAACTGTAAAAACCTTGGAAAATAAAGGCATAATCGAGATAACAACACATACAATGTTCAGAAACACCATAAAAAACACCATAAAGTCCGGAGAAAAAATTCTCCTCAATGAAGAACAACGCTACGTTGCGGAATCTATAATCAAAGACATGGAAAATGGAGATATGATGCCATCACTTATAAAAGGTGTAACGGGAAGCGGCAAGACAGAAGTGTATCTGGAACTGATTGAATGGGTTATAAACCGGGGTGGTGATGTAATATGCCTCATACCGGAAATATCCCTTACATACCAGACAGTGATGAGGTTTTATAATAGATTCGGAGACATCGTTTCTGTTATAAATTCCAAAATGTCAAAAGGCGAAAGATATGACAGTTTTGAAATGGCTAAATCGGGAAAGATAAGAATAATGATTGGACCGCGGTCAGCACTCTTTACACCGTTTAACCGACTTTCGCTTATAATAATCGACGAGGAACACGAAAGTGCATACAAAAGCGAGAATGTTCCAAGGTATCATGCAAGGGAAACAGCTATTGAACTTGCAAAAATGACAGGAGCCAAAGTGGTTTTAGGCTCTGCAACTCCATCGCTTGAAAGCTATTATAATGCAAAAGCGGGGCGGTTTAAACTTTATGAATTAAATAACAGGGCAGGCCTTGCGGGATTTCCTACAGCAGAGATTGTTGATTTAAGGGAAGAACTGAGAAATGGTAACAGGACGATGTTCAGCAACAGACTTATGGAACTTATGAAAGAAAAACTGTCAATGAAAGAACAGGTTATGCTTTTTCTTAACAGGCGGGGATATCTTGGATTCCTAAGCTGCCGTAACTGCGGACATGTAATTACATGTCCGCACTGTGCGGTATCCCTCACCGAACATGGGAATGGCAGGCTCGTATGTCATTACTGCGGTTATGAAACATCCGGTATAAAAATATGTCCGGAGTGCGGTTCAAAACATATCGGAAGATTTAAAGCCGGAACTGAACTTGTGGAATCGGAAATTAAAAAACTTTTCCCTGATAATAAAGTTTTACGCATGGATGCCGATACTACGCGTAACAAGGATGGGCATGCAAAGATATTAGAGGCGTTTGAAAACCATGAAGCCGATATTCTTATAGGCACACAGATGATTGTGAAAGGCCACGATTTCCCAAATGTTACCCTTGTGGGAGTTCTTCTTGCAGATGTATCATTATATTCGCCGGATTATATGGCGGCAGAAAGAACTTTTGAGCTTATAACCCAGGCAGCGGGAAGAGCAGGAAGAGGCAATAAGGAGGGCAATGCCGTAATACAGACCTATTCACCGGAGCATTACAGTATTGTGCATGCCTGCAATCACGATTATGAGAGTTTTTATAATGAAGAAATAGCTTTCAGGGAGCTTATGGATTATCCGCCGGTATATAATTTTATGACTGTAAGGATTGCATCAGAGGACGAACAAAAGACAGCTGAGTTGTCAGAAAAGATAAAACAGCTTACAGACAAAGCAGACAGCCGGACTAAGATAATAGGACCGGGCAAGGCCCCGGTGTATAAAGTTAAGGATGTTTTTTTCCGGCAGATATATTATAAGGATAAAGAACACCAAAGACTTCAGAATATAAAAAAAGAGATTGATAATTTTATGAAAGAACACAGCGAATATCTTTCAAAGTGTCAGATACAATATGATTTCAGATAAAAAGGAGTTAAAAACATGGCATTAAGAAATATCAGAATTAATGATGACCCTATTTTAAGAAAAGTATGTAAGCCTGTACAGGAGATTACAAAAAAAACAGAAGAACTTGTAGGAGATATGCTTGATACAATGTATGAGGCAAATGGCGTGGGACTTGCGGCTCCACAGGTAGGAATTTTAAAAAGAATAGTTGTAATCGATGTTGGTGACGGACCTATTATAATGATTAACCCTGAAATTCTTGAAACATCGGGTTCACAGACCGGACAGGAAGGCTGTCTTAGCATTCCCGGCAAAGCAGGAATTGTTACAAGACCCAATTATGTAAAAGCAAAAGCTTATGACCTTCAGATGAATGAATATACGATTGAAGGCGAAGAACTTCTGGCAAGGGCAATATGCCACGAACTGGGACATCTTGATGGCGATTTATATATCGACCATGTTGAAGGAAGCCTTATGGAAGTAGTAAATGACGAAGACGAGGAGTAATATATGAAAGTTGTATTTATGGGAACCCCTGATTTTGCCGTCAGTACGCTTGAAGCAATAATACAGGCAGGTCATGAAGTAGCGGCAGTAATAACCCAGCCCGACAAACAAAAAGGCAGGGGCAAGGAAATATCAATGAGCCCCGTCAAGGTAAAAGCCTTAGAACACAATATTGAAGTGTTTCAGCCTTTAAAGGTCAGAAATCCGGAATTTGTGGATATACTTAAAAAAATATCTCCTGATGTAATAGTGGTAGTGGCATACGGACAGATTCTTTCAAAAGAGATTCTTGAGCTTCCTAAGTACGGATGCGTAAATGTTCATGCTTCCCTTCTGCCTAAATACAGAGGAGCCGCACCTATCCAGTGGGCAGTAATTGATGGTGAAAAAGAAGCCGGAGTTACCATAATGCAGATGGATGAAGGCCTTGATACGGGAGATATGCTTAAAGTGGCAAAAATAGAGCTGGCTCCCGATGAAACCGGTGGCAGTCTTTTTGACAAACTGGCTGACCTTGGTGCCGGAACACTTGTATCAACACTTGCTGAAATTGAAAACGGAACCGCAAGGGCTGTAAAGCAGGAGGGCGTTTCTACTTATGCGGGTAAACTTGACAAATCGCTTGGAAAGCTTGATTTTACAAAGGATGCCATTACCCTTGAAAGACTTATAAGAGGACTTAATCCATGGCCGTCCGCATATACGGTATATAACGGCAGGACACTCAAGATATGGAAAGCCGCTGTATGTGAGTGCGACGGACTTGAACCGGGAACAATTTATGATGTTACCAAAAAATCTTTTTCCATTGCCTGTGGTAATGGCGGAATAAAAGTCCTTGAATTACAGCTTGAGGGCAAAAAGAGAATGGATACGGAAAGCTTTTTAAGAGGCACAGCCGTAACAGAAGGAATGATATTATGAACCAGAATGTGAATACCAGAAATATTATTCTTGATGCATTGATTGAAATAAACGAAAAAGACAGATTTACACATATAGTTTTACCGGAGGCCCTGAAAAAGTATCAGTATCTTGATAATATTGACCGTTCTTTTATAAGCAGGACAATTCTTGGAACGGTTGAGAGAAAAATAACTCTGGATTATATCATTAATCTTTTTTCAAAAACACCTGTAAATAAAATGAAACCTGTTATACGCAATATTTTGAGGATGAGCACATATCAGCTTATATATATGGAAGGTGTTAAAGATTTTGCGGTATGTAACGAAGCAGTCAGACTTTCTGTGAAGAAAGGCTTTACTGCCCTTAAAGGTTTTGTAAACGGTGTTTTGAGAACCATCGCAAGAGAAAAGAACAAAATTGAAATGCCACAGGAGTTGTGGTTAAAATATTCCACTCCCGGATGGATTGTTGATAAATGGCTGAAAGAATACGGTAAAGAGAATACGGAAGCAATACTTAAGGCACAGTATTCAAAAAGACCGCTGACAGTCAGATGCAATTTTAACCATTGTACGAGAGAAGAACTTGTTAAAAGACTTACAGCGGAAAATGTCCGTGCAAATGTAATAGAAGAACCTGACTGTGCTTTGGAAATAGAGGGATTTGATTACCTTAATAAATTAAATACCTTTGCGGACGGAGATTTTTTCGTGCAGGATTTAAGTTCAATGATGGTATGTTATGCAATTAATCCCGAAAAAGACAGCTATGTAATAGATTTGTGTGCTGCACCGGGAGGCAAAAGCCTTCATATAGCAGAATTTATGGATAATACCGGATTTGTAGAGGCAAGGGATGTTTCCGACAATAAGGTTATGATGATTAACGAAAATATTGACAGGCTTAATCTTTGCAACATCAAAGCTGTTGTAAAGGATGCTACGGTAAAATGGGAAGATTCTGTTGAAAAAGCAGATGTGGTGATAGCCGACCTCCCTTGTTCCGGACTTGGTATTCTTAATAAAAAGCCCGATATAAAGTATCACGCAAGTGAAGAAAAATGCCATGAATTAGCTAAGCTCCAGAAAAAGATTCTTGATAATTCAAAAGAATATGTAAAACACGGCGGAAAATTCTGCTTCAGTACATGTACGCTTAATTATGAAGAAAATATGGGTAATGTGGAGCATATACTTTCATACGGTGATTATGTCCTTGTGGATTTTGAAGACAGGGTACCTGATAATATGAAAAAATATTATAAAAAGGGAATACTTGAAATAATACCGGATGAAAATAATAATTTTGACGGATTTTTCATATCATTATTTAGGAGAAAATAACGTGGAACTTACAGATATCAAATCTCTTGATTTGGATGAATTAACAGAATACATTGTAAGCCTTGGAGAACCTAAATTCAGGGCAAAACAGCTTTATGAATGGATGCATATCAGACTTGTTCCGGGATATGATGAGATGACTAATATCCCCGCTTCGCTTAAAGCAAAGTTAAAGGAAAACACTTTTTATGCTTCATTATATCCTGAAAGAGTACAGGTATCCAAAGAAGACGGTACCTCAAAATATCTTTTCAGGCTGTACGACGGCAATTATATCGAGAGTGTGCTTATGCACTACCATCATGGAGATTCCGTATGTATTTCATCACAGGCTGGATGCAGGATGGGCTGCCGGTTCTGTGCCTCAACCCTTGACGGACTTGCCAGAAATTTGTATCCGTCGGAAATGCTTGACCAGATATACAGAATACAGTCACTTACGGGAAACAGGGTATCCAATGTTGTTGTAATGGGGTCCGGGGAGCCTTTTGATAATTTTGATAACTTTATTAAATTTGAAAAACTCCTTACAGAAGAAAACGGACTTAATATCAGTGCCAGAAATTTAACAGTATCAACCTGTGGTCTTGTTCCGAGAATATATGAACTGGCTGATATGAGACTGCAGATTACGTTAGCAATATCATTACATTCCCCAACGGATGAGATGCGCAAAAAATTAATGCCGGTTGCCAACAAATATTCCATAAGTGAAATTATGGATGCCTGCAGTTATTACATTGAAAAGACAGGCAGAAGGATAACTTTTGAATACAGTCTTGTAAAAGGCGAAAATGATGGGAGCGAACATGCTTTGATACTGGCAGACCTGGTAAAAGGAATGAACTGCCACATAAATCTGATTCCTGTTAATCCCATTAAGGAAAGAGACTACAGGCAGTCGGATACAAAGAGCATTAAGAAGTTCAAAGATATCCTTGAAAAAAACAGGATTCAGGTTACGGTGCGCAGGGAGATGGGAAGAGATATAGACGGAGCCTGCGGACAGCTTCGCAAAAGATATATGGACGATAATGATGCTAAAATTTAACTTGTTGTACTTTTTTTATCCTTGTGATAAAATGAATGGGATAAAATGCAATTTTAATAACATAGTGACGAATATAAAGGAGCTTAATTAATGAACGCATACGCATTAACGGATGTGGGCAGACAGAGAAATATGAATCAGGACTATGTTTTTTCAACGGTGAAACCGGTAGGTAACCTGCCGAACCTGTTTATAGTTGCTGATGGAATGGGAGGACATAAGGCAGGAGATCTTGCCTCTAAGTTTTCCGTCAACACATTTATTGACTGTGTTAAGAATTCCGTGTCATCTAAGCCTGTGCAGATAATGTCCGATGCAATAAATCATACCAATGAAGAGTTGTTAAAGTTAGCCTCCACATCAGAGGATTACAGAGGAATGGGAACTACCTTTGTTGTGGCTGTAATATACGGCAGATCCATGTATGTTGCCAATATCGGTGACAGCAGGCTTTATCTTGCCGACAGGGAATTAAAGCAGGTAACAAGAGATCATTCGTATGTAGAAGAGATGGTTCAGATGGGTACACTTAACAGAGAGGATGCCAGAACCAATGAATATAAAAATGTCATAACAAGAGCGCTTGGAGGAGCTGAGAACGTTATACCGGATTTCTTTGAGATAGAGATAGAAGATAACAGCCGTATCCTTATGTGTACAGACGGTCTTACCAATATGGTAACCGATAAAGAAATTGAGTCGGTTATGTCAGGCCATGATGATATTATGAATAAAGCAGATAAACTTGTTATGATGGCTAATCAGAATGGTGGCAAAGATAATATTTCAGTAATTATTATAGAACCATAATTTAGGAGGAAATATGTTAAGAGAAGGAATGTTTATAGCAGAAAGATATGAAATTCTTGAACGAATCGGTTCGGGAGGAATGTCTGATGTATATAAAGCAAAATGTCACAAATTAAATCGTTATGTTGCAATCAAGGTGCTCAAGCCTGAGTACAGCGAAGATAAGACATTTGTATCTAAATTCAGGGCTGAGGCACAGGCTGCGGCAGGCCTTATGCACGCCAATATCGTTAATGTATACGATGTAGGAGAAGAGAATGGCATATATTACATTGTAATGGAACTTGTGGAAGGTATTACGCTTAAGAAATACATAGAAAAAAAAGGTGTTCTTGGCGTAAGGGAAGCGGTAAGCATTGCAATCCAGGTAGCACAGGGAATTGACGCTGCCCATAAGCATAACATTGTCCACAGGGACATTAAGCCACAGAATATTATAATTTCTAAGGAAGGCAAAGTTAAAGTAACCGATTTCGGTATAGCAAGAGCTGCTTCTTCCAACACTATTAATTCATCGGTTATGGGTTCTGTTCACTATATTTCACCTGAACAGGCAAGAGGCGGATACAGTGATGAGAAGAGTGATATATATTCTTTTGGTATAACACTTTATGAAATGCTTACGGGCAAAGTACCTTTTGAAGGTGATACTACCGTAGCAATTGCACTTCAGCATATTCAGGATGAAATTGTTTCACCAAGACAATATGTTCCTGAGATACCTGTAAGTGTTGAGAAGATAGTTCTTAAATGTACACAGAAGCGTACAGAACGTCGTTATCAAAATATGACAGATCTTATTGCAGATCTTAAGCGCTCTCTTGTAACACCTGATGAAGATTTTGTTACAATTGGAGCACCATTGGCATCCGATGCACCTACAAAGCTTATCACACCTGATGAAGTGAATGAAATAGCTGAAAAATCATCAGCTGTCAAAGCTGAGGATATTGAAGCAACACCAATCGGTGAAGTTAATAAAAAGAACAGCCTTGGTGAAGCTGCAGAGGAAGATGACATTGACGAAGACGATGACGATGACAATCTTGATGATATTGATGGTGACGATGAAGAATTAGATGAAGACGAAGCAGACAACAAGAAAACAATTGATAAGGTAATAACAATACTTGCCATATCCATTGCGGTTGCCATTGTTGCAATACTTGTAATTCTGATTACCAAGATTGCCAAGAATTTCGGTTCGGGAAGCAGCGGTAAGAAAAATGATCCTACAACAAGCATTGAAGATACATCAGATAAAGTAAAAGTTCCGGATGTTCTTGGAAAGACTCTTGAAGAAGCAAAGAAGACTCTTAATAAAGAAGGACTCGGCTTTAGATATGAATATGGTTATTCTAAAGAGGATGATGTTGACAAGGTATACGATACCAATCCTGAAATCGGTTCTTTTGTAGATAAAAACACAACAATAACCGTATATATCAGTAAGGGCGTTAAGACTGTTGATATGGTAGACGTAATCGGCAAGACACAGAACGAAGCAGAGGAAGCCATTATCAAGGCAGAACTTAAATATACTTTCCAGTATGTTGAGACAACAGATGATTCCCTCATTGGTAAAGTTAAATCAACCGACCCTGTAGCAGGAACTAAAGTCAATGTGGGAACACAGGTAACTGTTGTGCTTTATAAGGGCAAGAATGAAGTGAATATTAAGATGCCTGATCTTAGAGATAAGTCAGAAGCGGACGCTAAGAAAGAACTGGAAGACCTTGGTTTTGATATTAATAACGTAGGCGTTGAATATACTTATGACAATGAAATAAAAGAAGGTAATGTAATTACACAGAACGGACCTAAGGTTGGTAAGGAAACACCTTCTACAGCCAAGATTAATCTTGTTGTCAGTCTTGGTAAGCCTATAATCCCTGATATTGTAGGAAAGACAAAGGCTGAAGCAGAAGAACTTCTTGCCAAGTATTCCCTTAAGTTAGGAAAAGTAACAGAAAAGAATGATGACAAGGTTGAAGCCGGTAAGATTATTTCGATTAACGGATATTCGGTTAATGATTCGGTTAATATAGGAACAGCTATTGATGTTGTTATAAGTATCGGGGCTAAAGAGCCGGAGACTACCACACCGGCACCTGTAGTAATACCTTCGGTTACACAGACAATTAATCTTGATACAATAGCAGCCAAGGTTAATTCGGATTGTGATGCAGAAGCTGCAGTTGAACTTACCTTCTCAGTTCATTATACCAATAATGACGGCAATAAGGCATCGGTAGAAGCTGGAACTCCGGCAAAATATAATAATATAAGTGAAGTAACTGGAAGCTATCTTTTTACAACACAGATTAAGGATGCCAAAGCAGGAGACGCGTATATTGTTGTTACCATAAAATATACTAAGGCAGATGGAAACAGTGCTACTGCAACAAGTGACAATATTCCGGTAGTAATCGGATAAAATTATAGTAAAGTAACCGTTTAGTGATACAGCTAAGCGGTTATTTTATCAGGAAAGATAATGGAGAATATGCAGGGTAAAATTATAAAAGGAATAGCAGGGTTTTATTACGTGTATGTCAGTGAGGCAGGCGTTTATGAGTGCAAAGCCAAGGGCGTTTTCCGTAACAAAAAAATAAAACCGCTGGTAGGCGACAATGTCCTGATAGATATTATCAGTGACAATGAACATACAGGAAATATCACGGATATTCTTCCTAGAAAGAATGAACTTATAAGACCGGCAGTTGCCAATATTGACCAGGCAATGATTGTTTTTGCCTCATTATCGCCGGAGCCTAATTTTAATCTTTTAAGCAGGTTCTTAGTGATGATGGAATATAACAGAATAGATACGGTAATATGTTTTAATAAGACAGATCAGGTGGACAGCTGTATTCTTGATAAAATGATAAAAGATTTTTCGGGATGTGGTTCAAGGATTATTACGTCAAGCGTTACAAAGAATAAGGGAATTGATGAAATAAGAGAAGTTTTACAAAATAAAACCACTGCACTTGCAGGCCCTTCGGGGGTCGGTAAATCATCCATTCTTAACAGTGTTTTCCCGGAGGCAGAAACAAGAACCGGAGAGATAAGCGGGAAGATTAACAGAGGTAAACATACCACAAGACATACGGAGATTTTCAACATAACCGGTGATACCTTTGTGCTTGACACACCGGGCTTTACCTCCCTTGATTACGACGTTGTGGAAGACAAAGACTTAAGATTTTATTTTAATGAATTTACAGAGTATGAAGGAAAATGCCGCTTTAACGGTTGTGTCCATGTCAATGAGCCTGATTGTGCGGTTAAAGCCGCTGTAACTGAAGGCAAAATATCTGAATTAAGGTATAAAATATATACCGATATGTATAATGAATTAAAGAACAAGAGGAAATATTAATGAAAAAGTATTTATCACCATCAATGCTTTCGGCTGATTTTACAAAAGTCGGAGAGCAGTTAAAAACAATAGAAAATGCAGGCAATGAAATGCTGCATGTAGATATAATGGACGGTATGTTTGTACCCAGTATTTCTTTTGGAATGCCTGTAGTTGAATCAATAAGACCATGTACCGATATGATTTTTGACGTACATATGATGGTAGTTGACCCTGAAAGATATATTGAGGTTGTGAGAAAAAGCGGCGCAGATATTATATCCATCCATGTTGAAGCCTGTAAAAATATAATTGATACATTGCTCAAAATAAGGGAAACAGGTGCAAAGCCTGCAATTGCAATTAATCCTGAGACTCCTATGGATACATTAAGACCGTATCTTCAGTATGTGGATGAAGTTGTTGTGATGAGTGTTCATCCCGGCTTTGGAGGACAGTCATTTATTGAAGAGTCCTTTGAGAGAATATGCGAACTTGACAGAATGAGAAAAGACCTCGGACTTTCTTTTGCTATTGAGGTTGATGGTGGAATTAAACTTGATAATGTGGAAAAAGTCCTTAAATGCGGCGCAGACATTATCGTAGCGGGTTCTGCTGTATTTAAAGACGATATTGCGGATAATGTAAGGAAATTTAATGAGATAATAAGCAGATATTAAAGAGGTAATTATGAAGACGTTGATAATTGCAGGCGGAATATATAAAGAAGATTTTGTAAAAGAATATATATGTCCTGACGATTATAATTATATTATTGCAGTAGATAAGGGACTTTCCTATACGGAAAGTCTTAATCTGTTTCCGGACCTCATTGTGGGAGATTTCGATTCAGTCAGGAACAGCATTTTATCAGGATATGACAGTAAAATAATCAGAAGATATAAGCCTGAAAAAGATGATACGGATATGGAAATAGCAATGAAACAGGCAGTTATGAAAAATCAGCCTATAGATGTATTGTGTGCAACAGGAGGCAGGGCAGACCATTTTCTCGGAAACATACATACCTTGAAAATTGCCATGGATGCCGGACTTCATGCGGAAATAATTGATGAAAACAACAGGATTTTTCTTGTGGATAAAGAATATGAATTTGAAAAAGGTGTGGGAAAATATGTATCTTTCATCCCATTTTCAGGGGCTGTGAAGGGAATTACCCTTAAAGGCTTCCGCTACAATGTTGAAAAATTTACCATTAATCCCGGCAGTACCAGATGCGTAAGTAATGAAGTATCAGAAAAAAAAGCAGCCATTCATATAGATGAAGGCTGCCTTATAGCTGTTATAGCATCAGACGTTAAATCTGAATAAAATTACATCTCCGTCTTTTACAACGTAATCCTTACCCTCAATTCCTACAAGTCCTTTTTCTTTGGCAGCGGCATAAGAACCACATTCAAGCAGATCTTTGTAGTATACAACTTCGGCTTTGATGAAACCACGTTCAAAATCGCTGTGAATCTTTCCGGCAGCCCCGGGAGCTTTAGTTCCTTCCTTGATGGTCCATGCTCTTGTTTCTGTAGGACCGGCGGTAAGAAAACTTATAAGACCGAGGAGTTTATAACTTGCCTTGATTAATTTATCAAGTCCTGATTCCTTAAGACCGAGGTCTTCAAGAAACATCTTTTTCTCATCATCTTCAAGTTCTGAAATTTCTTCTTCAATCTGTGCACATACAACGAATACCTCACTTCCTTCGGAAGCAGCAAATTCCCTTACTTTTGCAACATGCTCATTGCTTGCACCGTCATCCGCAAGGTCATCTTCGGAAACATTGGCAGCATATATAACAGGTTTGAATGTCAATAAGTCATATGTACTAAGAAGAACTTTTTTGTCATCATCATCCGTGACAAAACTTCTGGCAGCCTTGCCGTCTTCAAGATGTGCTTTCAATTCTTCAAGAAGCTCAAGTTCTTTTGCAAGGGCTTTATCATTTCTTGCACCACGGGAAACTTTTGCAATTCTTCTGTCAATAATATCAATATCAGAAAAGATAAGTTCAAGATTAATTGTATCAATGTCCCTTAATGGGTCGATAGAGCCGTCAACGTGGACGATGTTGCTGTTTTCAAAACACCTTACCACATGGACGATAGCATCGGTTTCTCTTATATGTGAAAGGAACTGGTTACCAAGCCCCTCACCCTTTGAAGCTCCTTTTACAAGTCCTGCAATGTCAACAAATTCTATAACTGCGGGAACTATCTTTGCCGAATTATATAAATCAGATAATAACTGAAGCCTTTCGTCAGGTACTGAAACAACACCGACATTAGGGTCGATTGTACAGAACGGATAATTAGCCGATTCCGCACCTGCCTTTGTCAATGAATTAAAAAGTGTACTTTTACCTACGTTAGGCAATCCTACGATACCAAGTTTCATTTTCTAAAATCCTCCTTAAAATCTGATTATACCATATAATATGTCAAGATGGAAACATAAAAATAGATTGATTAATTGAGAACATTGGAATATACTTATAAAAAAATATAAGGAGAAATAAAATATGGGAGCAATAAGATTTCCTAATCTCGGATTTGAAATTGATTTGCCGACAGGTTTTTATATCGGCAGCTTTGAAATTAAATTTTACGGAATAATACTTGCACTTGGACTTATCGCAGGAGCACTTCTTGCATATCACGGAGCCAAAAAGACGGGCCAGAAGGTGGATGATTATATTGATTTTACCTTTTTTGCCGTAATCGGTGCGATAATATGCGCAAGAATATATTATGTGGCATTTGAATGGGATTACTATTCACACAACCTTAAGGAGATTTTTAATATCCGTGGCGGCGGAATTGCAATATACGGTGCAATTATAGGTGGCGTAATCGTTCTCATTATATTCAGTAAAGTTAAGAAATTAAGCTTTTTTAAGATGGCTGATACCATTATCCCGGGACTTTTGATAGGCCAGATTATCGGAAGATGGGGTAATTTTGTAAACAGGGAAGCCTTCGGAGGATATACGGATAACATTCTTGCAATGCAGATACCTCTTAAAGACGTATCAGTAGGAACCATATCAGATAATATGATTGTGAATGTGTTCGGAACCGATTATGTCCAGGTGCATCCTACATTTCTTTACGAAAGCGTGCTGAATCTTGTACTGCTTATACTGATACTGGTATTCAGGGACAAGAAAAAGTTCCAGGGAGAGACACTTTGCAGATATGGTGTGGGATACGGAATTATAAGATTCTTTGTGGAAGGCTTACGGACAGACCAGCTCCAGTTACATAATGGAATCGCTGTTTCTCAGATTGTTTCAATTGTAATAGCTGCAGTCGGACTTTTCTTTATTGTATTTATGCACATAAGATTAAGAAAAACCGAGGGCATATTTGACCCTACCCCTGAAAAAACAGTAGCAGCAAAAGCAGACACCACAGAAGAATAAAACAATATATTGTAGTTAGCAAAATACCGTAGCGTATATGTTGTGTACATATCGTTACGGTATTTTTTTGGGTAAAAATACCATATTCTACCACTCAAAAAAAACCGGTTTTTTAGGCAAAAATACTTGAAAAAATCCCCCAAAAGTAATAATATAGACTAAAACGTGGTAGAAAGTAGTTACTAAGTGTTAGAAAGTGGTAGATTTGCAGAATTAATCCTTTGAAAAATACCGGACGGAAAGGGGTGATAACATGTTCAAAGGTGAATATAATCACTCAATTGACAGTAAAGGACGTGTTATCGTACCGGCTAAGTTCAGGGAACAGTTAGGAGAATCTTTTGTTGTTACAAAAGGTCTTGATGGATGTTTATTCGGATTTCCGAATGACAGCTGGCAGGAATTTGAGGACAAGCTCTCATCACTTTCCACAAGCAACATGGAATCAAGAAAACTTGTAAGATTCTTTACCGCAGGGGCAGCCGACTGTGAAATTGATAAACAGGGAAGAGCTCTTATACCCGGCGTATTAAGGGATTTTGCAGGACTTGATAAGGACGTAGTAATAATAGGCGTAGCAAAACGTATTGAATTCTGGAGCAAAGATAAGTGGAATAATCTTACCGATGAATGCGACAGCAATATGGATGAAATAGCTGCTAACCTTGACGCACTTGGCGTTTCACTTTAAGCGGACACTTTAGAAGGGGGTCACAATGGAATTTTCACATAAATCAGTTCTTTTGAACGAGTGTATAGAAAATCTTAATATTAAGCCCGATGGGATTTATGTTGACGGAACCCTCGGAGGAGCAGGCCATTCTTACCATATATGCGAGAGACTTTCAAAAAAAGGACGTCTAATCGGCATTGACCAGGATGAGGATGCGATACGTGCCGCCACCACAAGACTTGAGCCATTTAAGGACAGGGTGACAATTGTTAAGGATAATTACAGTAACATTAAGAATGTACTTGTCTCACTTGGCATAGATAAAGTTGACGGTATTCTTTTGGATATCGGGGTCTCTTCTTACCAGCTTGATAATGCTGAACGTGGATTTACATATAAAGAAGAGGATGCACCTCTTGATATGAGAATGGACAGGCAGTCAGGGATAACAGCACAAGATGTTGTGAATGATTACAGCGAAATGGAACTCTTCAGGGTTATAAGGGACTACGGCGAAGAACAGTTTGCAAAAAATATTGCCAAACACATATGTATAGAAAGAAACAAATCAAGAATTACCACAACGGGACGCCTTACCGAAATAATCAAGGCGGCGATACCGATGAAATTCAGGGTTAACGGAGGACATCCGGCGAAAAAGACATTTCAGGCAATAAGAATAGAAGTGAACAGGGAACTTTATGTTCTGGAAGAATCCATAGATACTATGATTGATTTGCTGAATGATAAAGGAAGGTTATGTATTATTACATTTCATTCCCTTGAGGACAGAATTGTTAAGAATAAATTCAGGGACAATGTTAATACATGTACATGCCCTCCGGATTTTCCGGTGTGCGTATGCGGCAACAGACCTAAAGGAGTAATAATCACAAGAAAACCGATTGTTCCAACGGATGAAGAAATTGAAATTAATAAAAGAGCCAAAAGCTCAAAATTAAGGGTATTTGAAAGGGTTATTTAGTTATGAACAGAAATTTTTATATAAACGGCAGTGCAGCACCGGCAAGAATTATAGATGAACCGGTAAGAAATCCAAGAAGAACGGCACCTCTTACCAAAGAACAGATAAGAAAAAGACAGGTGGACAGATATGCCGAAGCAAACAGGGAAAGAGCAGTCAGATTCGGCAGACTCTATACATTATTTATTGCTGTTGCAGTAGCGGTGACGATGGCTGCCAGTGTTGGTTTTATTAAAGAATATAACAGAAATACAGCCAACAATAACAAAATAAAGACTTTAAGCGAACAGCTTTCAAAGGCAAAGGAAGCCAACGATTTAAAGAAACTTACTATAGACACATCTATAGATTTTGACTATATATATAAGACAGCAACTGAGGAACTTGGTATGGTGCATGCTGGTAAGAATCAGATTGTAGAATATAAAAGCGGTGAAAGCGAATATGTTATTCAATACAAAGATATTACCAAAGGAGAATAGTGCTAAGGAGCAGCAATGTCAGTAAAAAAAGAACCGAAAAGCAAGAAATTTACAAATAAAATGAAAAAAAAGCTTTTAGTTATTTTCCTGCTTGCGGGAATTGTGCTTTTGGGACTTTCGTATGCTTTAATCAGGCTTAATCTGAATGAAGGAAAAAGCTATTCAAAGGCAGTATACAATAACTATGGCTATGACAGCAGGGCTATTGCGGCAAGAAGAGGCGACATAACAGACCGTAACGGAACCGTTCTTGCGTATTCCACAAGAGTATATAATCTCATAATAGATTCAAAAGTTATGCTGTCATCTGACGGAAAATACAGACAGTCAACGGTAGATGCATTAGCAAAATATTTTCCGAATCTGGATATGGATAAGTTAAATGAGTTTCTTGATGAAAATGCACAAAAAGAAAATAAAAATGCTTACAAAAAATTTCTTGAAGAGTTGACAGAGGATGAGATTAGCGGATTTAAGACAGCAATGTCTGAATCTGACAATATAAAAGGCGTATGGTTTGAAGAAGAATATAAAAGGACATATCCTTTTAAGTCCCTTGCAGCAGATCTTATCGGATTTGCAAGCAACGGCGGAAGTGGGGAAATCGGAATTGAGCAGTCATATAATTCATATCTTTCGGGAACTGACGGAAGAATATACGGATATATAAATGACAGCTCATATAAGTCACAGGTTATATCCGCTGAAAACGGAAATACGATAGTATCCACGATTGATTACAGTATCCAGAATATAATAGAAAATTCAATTAAATCTTTTAATGATGAATATGGTTCATTGTCAACAACGGTAGTTGTTATGAATCCCAAAAACGGGGAAGTCCTCGGAATGGCGGATTATCCTACTTTTGACCTGAATAATCCAAGGGATGTTTCATCGATGTATACGGATGAAGAACTTGATTCCATGGAAGAAGACAAGAGGGTTGAAGCTTATTATTCATTATGGAAAAACAATGCCGTCAGTAAAATATATGAACCGGGTTCGGTTTTTAAGACTTTTACCGTTAGTGAACTTATTGAAGAAAATCTTATAAAACTTACGGACGTAGTAAAATGTGACGGATACGGTGTGTATGACAGTACGAAAATTCTTTGCAACGGCGGTGAGGGACATGGAGATGTTACTCCTACCTGGGCACTTTGCAGGTCCTGTAACGATGCACTTATGCAATATGGTGAAATGTTAGGCAAAGATACGTTTAACAGATATCTTCATATATATAAATTCGGACAAAAGACAGATATTGATATACCTTCTGAAGAAGCCGGACTTCTTATATCAGAAAGCGGAATGATGGATGTAGACCTTGCAACCAATTCATTCGGACAAAATTTAAGTGTTAATATGATTCAGATGATGGCAGCTTTTTCATCTGTAATTAACGGAGGAAAGTATTACAAACCTCATGTTGTCAAAGAAATAAGAGACAGCCAGGGAGAACTTGTTGAAACAATTAATCCTGTACTTGTGACAGAAACAGTTTCCGAAGAAACCTCTGCGGTTATGCGTTCAATGTTAAGAGCTGTAGTTGATTACGGAACTGCGGGTTATGTATATATGGACGGATATTCAATCGGTGGAAAAACCGGCGCGGCTGAAAAAATACCGAGAGATAAAAAAAGCTATGTGGTATCTTTTATGGGATTTGCTCCTGCAGAAGACCCGGAGGTACTTGTATATGTAATAATTGATACTCCTGATTGTGAAGAGTATGATACATCATGGTCGGCGCAGATGGTTGCGGCAGATATAATGCATAAACTTGTTCCTTATCTTGGAATACCTGCAGATAATCCTGATTACGAAAGAGATGTATATATTGATGCCAAGACTCTTAAACCTGTAGTAAAAAGACCATCATCTGTTGATGTGGATGAAGTTAAGCCTGATGGAGGAGCTAATCTTCCAGATGAGGAAGAGTCCGCATCAAAAGAGGACGGACAGGAAGAAGGATCATCAGAAAATAAGAAACCTGATGAGAATGAATCCCCGCCTGAGGAAAGCACTCCCGGCTAGGCACATTATGGTGCATAAAGTTAAAACTTCCATAATAAAATAATATTATGAAAGTATTAAAAAAACATAGAACTAAAATTAAATTTATAGCATACGCCGTTTTCCTTATGATGTCGGGACTGATAGGGAGAATGACGTATGTTGTTGTATTCAGAGGTGAAGAGCTTACGGTAAAAGCAACTGAACTTCATGAAAGAGAAAGAGCAATAAAAGCAGGGCGGGGAAGGATAATCAGTTCTGACGGAACGGTGCTTGCCACTAACGAGACAGTATGTACCGTGTCGGTTATCCATTCGCAGATAAAAGACCCTGAAAGAGTAATAAGTATTCTTTCGGAAGAACTTGATATGGATGAGGAAAAGGTAAGAAAATATGTAGAAAAATTTTCATCCATGGAAAAGATTAAATCAAATGTGCCAAAAGAAACAGGAGATGCCATAAGAAGCTACGAGCTTGCAGGTGTTAAGGTTGATGAGGACAGCAAAAGAATTTATCCTTATTCGGAGCTTGCCTCAAAAGTCCTCGGTTTTACCGGAGCCGATAATCAGGGAATACTGGGATTAGAGATAGAATATGATGATGTTCTGAAGGGAACAAACGGACAGATACTTACGTTGACTGATGCATCAGGCGTAGAAATAGAAGAAAAAGAAGTAAAAAGAGTTGAGCCTGTTGCAGGTGATGATTTATACATAAGTATAGATTATAACATCCAGTCTTATGCTACCCAGCTTGCAAGAACTGCATATTATTCCAATCAGGCAAAGTCGGTCAGCATAATTGTCATGAACCCTGATAATGGTGAAATGTTAGCAATGGTAAATTATCCCGAATATAATCTTAATGACCCATTTACCGATGGGACAATGGAAGAGATGAACCGGATATGGCGAAATACCATTATTAATGATACTTACGAACCGGGTTCTACATTTAAAGTTATAACTGCAACTGCTGCACTTGACAGCGGAAGCGTTACACTTAATAATCATTATTCCTGCAGCGGCAGGATTCATGTGGCGGACCGCTTTGTAAGATGTGCCAACGCAAGAGGACATGGTGCACAGACATTTGCGCAAAGTCTCCAGAATTCCTGTAACCCAGCATTTATCACCTGGGGACTTATGACAGGAAAAGATAATATGGTAAAATACATGGAAAGTCTTGGTTTATACAGTAAAACCGGTGTGGACCTTCCGGGCGAGGCAGGCTCCATCATACACAAGACAGAGAATATTAAAGAGCTTGACCTTGCAATAATGTCTTTTGGACAGTCGTTCCAGATTACTCCGCTGCAGCTGTTAAGAGCGGTAAGCGCAGTGGTTAATGGCGGTAAACTTGTTACACCCCACTTCGGGGTAAAAAAAATAGATACGGAAGGTAATATTTCGGTATTGGAATATGAGGAAAGCGGTACTATAATAAAACAGTCAACCACCGAAACAATGCGTGGACTTTTAAAGAATGTTGTTGAGCTTGGAGGCGGGCTTAACTGCAGAATCGAAGGATATTCGATTGCGGGCAAGACGGCAACCTCCGAAAAACTTCCGCGAGGCAACGGTAAATACATTGCCAGCTTTATAGGAATCGCACCGGCAGAGAATCCTCAGGTAATAGCAATGTGCATTATAGACGAACCTGTGGGAATGCATTATGGTGGCGTAATTGCCGCACCGGTGGTAAAATCATTATTTGAGAATATACTTCCATACCTTGGAATAGAGAAAGGACAGACGTAAGATGGATTTAACAGATAAGAAAGTAGTTGTAGTAGGAACTGGAGTAAGCGGAATGGGAGCGGTAAAGCTTCTTTCAGAGACTTCTGCCGATATAACTTTATATGACGGCAATGATAAAGCAGACAGGGACGAAATCCTTAAAAAGATTCCTGATGATTGTGATTTAAGACTTATAATCGGTGAGATGCCTGACGAAGTTGTCAAAGAGACAGATTTACTTGTAATAAGCCCCGGAGTTCCTATAGATAGTGATATTGTTAAATTATTTGAAAAGGAAAATGTTCCGGTATGGGGAGAAATAGAACTTGCTTATAACTTTGAGAAGGGAACTGTTTTTGCAATTACCGGAACTAACGGAAAGACCACTACCACAACACTTGTAGGTGAGATAATGAAAAAATATAACAATCAGACATTTGTTGTAGGAAATATAGGCAATTCGTATACAAGTGAAGTTCTTAAGACAACTAAGGACAGCTATACCGTTGCGGAAATCAGCAGCTTCCAGCTTGAGACTATCAGGGAATTCGCACCTAAAGGAAGTGCAATTCTTAATATAACGCCGGATCACCTTAACAGACACTATACAATGGAAAATTATGCAGCGGTGAAAGAATCAATTACAAAGAACCAGTGGAAAGTCAGGGAGGATGATTACTGCGTTCTTAATTATGATGATAAGGTACTCAGGGAATTTGGTAAAACAATAAAGAACCCTGTATATTTTTCAAGAAAAGAAAAACCTTCCAAAGGAGCATATCTTGACGGCAGAATTATAAGATACTTTGACGGTAAAGATGATTATGAAGTGATGTCGGTAGATGATATGCATCTTTTCGGCAACCATAATTATGAAAATGTCATGGCGGCTATTGCAATGACAATAGAAGCAGGAGTACCTCTTAATATTATCATAAATGTTATTAAAGACTTTATGGGTGTTGAACACAGAATAGAATATGTAAGAGACAAAAACGGCGTAAGATATTATAATGATTCAAAAGGAACTAACCCTGACTCATCAATTAAAGCACTTGAAGCAATGTCAAGACCGACAATACTTATAGCCGGAGGATATGACAAACATTCGGAATTTGATGAATTTATTGAAGCATTTGATAATAAAGTGAAATTAATGGTATTGCTTGGACAGACAGCAGACAAGATAGAAGAAACCGCTGTCAGACACGGGTTTACCAATATTATAAAAACAGACAGCCTTGAAAAAGCAGTAAAGATATGTGCAGAAAATGCAGTTTCGGGAGATGTAGTATTGCTCTCACCTGCCTGTGCAAGCTGGGGTATGTTTAAAAATTATGAAGAAAGAGGAAAACTCTTTAAAGAATATGTCAACAGTTTATAAAATTATGGGGAGATGGACTTATGAAAAAGCCTGAATTGACCAAAAAAGGACAGTTTTTTGACTACAGTACCTTGATAATTGTATTTGTGCTTCTGGCTTTCGGACTTGTAATGATTTACAGTACGAGTTCGTACAGTGCAGCAGCTACATATGGAGATTCTGCATTTTATTTTAAGAAGCAGCTTATGGCAACACTTCTTGGACTTGCAGCCATGATGATTATGTCATTTATACCATATCAGAAGATATACAGATTTGCCGTCCCTGTTTATGTGATTACGATTTTGACCGTTTTCCTTGTAAAAACAGGTCTTGGCCTTGATGTAAAAGGTGCGACAAGATGGGTTAAAATAGGTCCGTTATCTTTCCAGCCGGCGGAAGCGGTTAAATTGGGAACTATAATTATACTTGCGGCATTTGCGTCTTTCAGCGGTAAATACATGGCAAAAACGAGACAGAATATTTTTTTCCTGATAATAGCACTGATACCGGCATTACTGTTGTTTGTTATAACCAACAACCTGAGCTCTGCAATAATCGTGGTTGGAATTGCCTATATTATGCTTATTGTATCTAATCCGAGACCAAAGTGGATATATGTTGTAAGCATAATTGGTGTAGTGGCTGTGACAGCACTTCTTGTATATGTGTTTAACAACCTTGACCCGACATCTGATTCTAACTTCCGTTTTAAGCGCCTTTTTGCATGGCGTGACCCTGAGCATTTTGCATCAGAGACGGGTTACCAGACAATACAGGCTATGTATGCCATCGGTTCAGGTGGTTTCTTCGGAAAAGGACTTGGCAACAGTATCCAGAAGCTTGGATTTATTCCGGAAGCCCATAATGATATGATTTTTTCCATTGTATGTGAAGAACTTGGATTATTCGGCGCAATCTGTATCATAATACTTTTTATACTTCTTATATACCGTTTTATGGTGGTTGCCAATAATGCACCGGATCTGTTTGGCTCATTGCTTGTAGTAGGCGTGCTTGCACATATAGGCATCCAGGTAATTCTTAATATAGCGGTTGTAACTAATACGATACCGAATACCGGTATTTCCTTGCCTTTTATAAGTTACGGAGGAACTTCCGTATGTTTTCTGCTTGTGGAGATAGGAATTGTATTAAATGTCTCAAGACAGATAAGAGTTCCTGTATATACAACCAATAACAGACGTGGTGAATAATATGAGAAAACGTAGAAAGAGAAAAAAATGGTGGATTCCCATAATAATCCTTTTAGTTGCGGCAGCAGGAATTTTCTTTTGCAGTAAAAAATATTTCCGTATAAAAGAAATTAATATTTCAGGAAGCGATAAGTATACATACGAAGAACTTTATAATTACATTTTCAAGGACCGTAATGACAAAAATATGATTTTGTTTAAATATACGGATAAGAAAGCCCCGAAGCTGGAAATTCCCTTTATTGCAAAAACAGTAATAGATATTAAGTGGCCTTCTACCATTAATATAACGGTTTACGAAAAAAGCATAATAGGGTATGTACATTATTATGGTTCATACATGTACTTTGACAAAGACGGTACAGTGGTGGAAAGCTCATGCCAACTTATTGATGGAATACCTGAAATCAAGGGACTCACTTACAACCATATAGTTCTCAATGAGAAACTGGATGTTAATGTTCCGGAGGTATTCGGGGCTATAATGGATTTAAAACAATATCTTGACAAGTATAATATCGATATTGATGAAATTGATGTGGATGATGAGCTTCAGCTTTCAGTTAAAATAGGAAAAATAAAAGTCCTTCTTGGCAATGACAGCGTTATGTTAAGTGAAAAAATCTATGAACTAAGCTGTATGATTCCAAAATTCGGAGATAAAAGCGGTACTCTTGATATGAGAGAGTATTCAAGGGACAGTAAATATGTTATTTTGATGGAAGATAAGGAATAAAAAATACAATTTTATATTGATATTTTTTGAAAAAAATACTATATTATTATTATGTTGGTTTAGAGGAGGATAGGACCTTGTTAGAAATAGTGACTAATGAGACTAATGCATCAGCAAGAATAATCGTTGTTGGTGTTGGCGGCGCAGGTAATAATGCCGTTAATAGAATGATAGAAGAGAAAATTGTAGGCGTTGAATTTGTAGGCGTTAATACAGATAAGCAGGTGCTTAAGCTTTGTAATTCACCTGTTGTAATCCAGATTGGTGAGAAGCTTACCAAGGGTCTTGGCGCAGGAGCCAAGCCGGAAGTTGGTGAGAAGGCAGCCGAAGAAAGCTATGAAGAACTTACAGAAGCACTCAAGGGAGCAGATATGGTATTTGTTACCTGTGGAATGGGTGGCGGAACCGGAACAGGTGCAGCACCTATTGTTGCCAAGATTGCTAAGGATATGGGTATCCTTACTGTAGGCGTTGTTACTAAGCCATTTAAGTTTGAAGCCAAGACAAGAATGACCAATGCTTTGGCAGGAATTGAGAAACTGAAGGAGAATGTTGATACATTAATTGTTATCCCTAATGACAGACTCCTTGATATAATTGACAAGAAGACGACTTTGCCTGATGCCCTTAAGAAGGCTGATGAAGTTTTGCAGCAGGCAGTACAGGGAATTACAGACCTTATTAATGTTCCCGGTCTTATTAATCTTGACTTCGCAGATGTCCAGACTGTAATGAAGGATAAGGGTATTGCCCATATCGGTATAGGACAGGCTACAGGGGATGATAAGGCTATTGAAGCTGTTAAGATGGCAGTTGCCAGCCCACTTCTTGAGACTACTATTGAAGGTGCTTCACATGTTATCATCAATGTAAGCGGTGATATCGGACTTATGGAAGCCAGTGAAGCAGCAGATTACATACAGGAACTTGCAGGCGAGACAGCCAATATTATTTTTGGTGCTAAGTATGATGACTCAATGCCTGACCAGGTTACAATTACAGTAATTGCTACAGGCCTTGACGAGGAGGTTGTTCCAAGTCCGGCTAAGGCAATGGCAGGGTTTAACTATACACCTTCAACACCTGTGAGACCGGCTTCAACACCATCTTACCGTCCTGTTACATCAGGTACTGATACAGCAAGACGTGAGATTCCGGGACTTACAAGACCGGGCAAGGTTGAACCTACTGTAGAGGAGAAGGAGATTAAGATTCCTAACTTCCTTACAAGCAGAAGAAATAAATAGTTGTAATGAATATACTTCCCCCGGAGTTATTTCCGGGGGATTTCTAATTAAACGCAAGCTAAAACTCTTGCGGAGAAGGCTAATCGCCTACCGTATAGGGTAGCACTGTATGTATTGTACCAAACGTATGTTCGATATACAATAGCGATTTATAAACAATATATGCAATAATTTTTTTTCCCCCTCACTTCCCCATTGACACCACCAATTCTATATGTTAGGATAACACTATCCAAAAAGGGAGTAGTTGCATGCGAAGCATGTTCCGGTTTTCGTCAGGACGTCCGCAAGGACCGGAAGCCGGATGACTATTTTGTTAAACGAGACTTTTTGTGTATTTTTTTGATGCACAAAAGGTCTTTTTCTTTTGTGCAAAAGATAATCTACGTATTAGAATCAAGAAAGAGGAGACGGCGCATGAAAGAAGTTTACAGAATGACAAAAGATGAACTGGCAAAGCAGTACGGCATGAAGGGGCTGACAGAAGAACAGGCAGCAAAGAATCTTGAGACCTACGGCAGAAATGAATTAATGGATAAGGGCAAGAAAAGTATTTTTAAAATTTTCCTGAGTCAGTTTGCGGACCTGCTTGTTATTATTTTGATTATAGCTTCTGTTATATCAATGATATCGGGTAATGTGGAAAGCACCATCGTAATAATGGCGGTAATTGTTCTTAATGCAGTATTAGGAACGGTCCAGTATGTAAAAGCACAAAAATCATTGGATTCTTTAAAAGAACTGTCGTCACCGAAAGCAAAAGTTTTGAGGGATGGCATGAAGAAAGAAATACTGGCAAAAGACATAGTTCCGGGAGATATGCTTTTGCTTGAAGCAGGAGATATTGTAGCTGCGGACGGAAGAGTTGTAGAAAGCTATTCGTTGCAGGTAAATGAAAGCTCGCTAACGGGTGAATCTGCCAATGTAGAAAAGAAAGATATGGAAATACCTGAGGAATGTGCGCTGGGTGACAGAATTAATATGGTATACTCCGGCAGCCTTGTGACTTATGGACGCGCAAATGTGGTCGTAACATCTACGGGAATGAATACGGAGATAGGTAAAATCGCCAATCTTATGAACAATACGGGAGACAAAAAAACACCTCTCCAGGTAAGCCTTGACAATTTCAGCAAAAAGCTTGCCATCATAATTATGGCAATAAGCGTGGTTGTATTTTTGCTTAGAATCTGGCAGAAAGAACCGGTGTTGGATTCGCTTATGTTTGCTGTGGCTCTGGCGGTAGCAGCAATCCCCGAAGCATTAAGTTCAATTGTAACCATTGTCCAGGCAATGGGAACACGCAGAATGGCAAAAGATAATGCTATTATAAAAGAATTGAAAGCCGTTGAAAGCCTTGGCTCCGTATCAGTAATCTGCTCCGATAAGACAGGTACGCTTACACAGAATAAAATGACGGTAACGGAAGTATATATTGACGGAAAGTGTATTCTGCCTGAAGAAATAGACATAAGAAGCAGGCATCACAGATATCTTTTATATAATGCAATATTAAATAACGACTCCTCCATTTCAGGGGGTAAAGAAATAGGAGATCCTACAGAAACCTGTCTCCTTGTAATGGCAGAAAAAGCAGGACTTGGTGATAAAGGTATTTCAGAAGAAGTCATAAGAGACATGATGGAAAGACAGGAAGAAATTCCTTTTGACTCCGACAGAAAACTTATGAGCAGCAAATATAGTGTACATGGTATTCCTACTGTTTTTACAAAAGGAGCCGTGGATGTACTTCTTGCAAGAACGGAGTACATTATGGATGGAGATACTGTCAGGACAATTACTAAAACTGATATTGATAATATTCTTAACCAGAACCGTATTTTTTCCGAAAAAGGAACAAGAGTCCTTGCTTTTGCATATAAGGAATGTAAGAAAGGCGAACATCTTACAAAAGAGAGTGAGAACGGCTATGTATTCATCGGACTTACATCCATAGTTGATCCGCCAAGAGAGGAATCCAAGGAAGCGGTTTTATCTGCAATAAATGCAGGAATTAAGCCGGTTATGATAACAGGAGACCATAAAGTGACGGCAACAGCAATAGCAAAACAGATTGGAATATATCATGACGGAGACATTGCTTTAACCGGAGCTGAACTTGATAAAATGTCAGACAAGGAACTTGACGATATATTGGAAAAAGTATCGGTATACGCAAGGGTGTCGCCTGAGAATAAGATAAGAATTGTGGATGCATGGCAGAAAAAAGGTAAAATTGTGGCTATGACAGGTGACGGAGTTAATGATGCACCTGCGTTAAAGAAAGCTGATGTGGGTGTTGCAATGGGAATCACAGGAACGGAAGTTTCCAAAGATGCGGCAGCAATGGTTTTATCCGACGATAATTTCGCTACGATAATCAAGGCTGTACTTAACGGCAGAAATGTTTACAGGAATATTATGAACTCAATACAGTTTTTGCTGTCAGGAAATTTAGCTGCGATTTTTGTAGTACTTTACTGCTCTGTAATGGCACTTGCAACTCCGTTTCTTCCGGTACATCTTTTGTTTATCAATCTTTTAACGGATTCGCTTCCTGCACTTGCAATCGGTATGGAACCTGCTGATAAATCGCTCTTGCAAAACAAACCAAGAAATCCTGAAGAAGGTATTCTTAATAAAAAGTTTTCTATGAAATTACTGGCATACGGAATTTCAATAGCAGTAGTGACACAGACAGCATTTTATATAGGATTGAAAGTTAATGCGGCTAGTGCAAGCACGATGGCATTTGCCACACTTACACTTGCAAGACTTTTTCACGGTTTTACCTGCAGAAGCGGGTATTCGATTTTTAAAATTGGATTAAAGAGTAACAAATGGAGTGTACTTGCATTTCTTACGGGAACTTTGTTACTGATTGCAGCACTTATGCTTCCCGGATTTAATACACTTTTTATGGTAGAAACATTAAGCGGGTTTAATCTTCTGATGATTGGCATACTTGCTTTTTTACCGACTTTTGTATTTCAGGTTGTCAGATTGGTTAAAGAGCATTATAATAAAAAATAATTACAGGAAAGGGGCATATTATGAAAGCCGGACATAGAAGAATAATTGGTTTTATATTGACTTTGTTTATCTGTGTGGCAGGGATGTACTTTGGCGATGTTAAAGTAGATTCGGTTTTCGTATGCCCTTCTGTGGATGTTTCCGGTGCCTGCATTGAAACTGTAGATTCGGTTGCGGATAATTCCAAGGCATGCACATCGGAAATGCTCGGTATCAGAAGAAATGTTACTTTAAGGGATAATTATGTGCGTACCTCAGGCAGGAGAGAGTACAGGATTACCGTAGATTTTTATCAGGATAATGGGAACGGATACAATGTCCGTCCTTTCTATGCAGGTTTTTCTGACGGAAGAGATTATAATGTCCGTCAGGAGGAACTTGTCACAAATTATATTCATAAGTCGGACGGCAAGAAGAGAGTCTGAAAATTTCCAATCATAATTAAATAATAATTATTCGGCATACAAGATGGGTATGCCTGTCTTTGTATGCCTTAAACGGAGGTTTTATATGGGACTTAATATTTTTATAGGCATAATAGGAGCAATAGCACTTGCTGCAGGAGTGTGGTGCTTTTGCGTGGATAAAGGATATTTTCAGAAGAAAAAAGACATAAATAATATTGACACGTACGAGGAAAATGAAAATGAGAAAAACTAAAGTTATATGTACTATAGGTCCGGCATGTGAGGATGCCAAAGTGCTTAGCGAGATGTGCTATGCGGGAATGAACGTTGCGAGACTTAACTTCTCACACGGATCCCACGAGGAACATCAGAAAAAAATAGATCTGATAAAGGCAACAAGAGAGAAGCTTGATATGCCTATAGCTATTATGCTTGACACAAAGGGACCGGAGTACAGAATAGGAACTTTTGAAAATGGCAGAATTAAGCTGGATGACGGAGACAGTTTTATATTTACAACTGATGATGTTGTGGGTAATGAGAAAAGAGTTTCTGTCAATTATGACAAACTTATGGAGAATCTTAATGTTGGAGACATAATTCTTGTCAATAACGGACTTGTAATTTTTGAAGTTGAGAAAATTGAAGGAAGTAATGCATATTGCAAAGTTCTGGCAGGCGGAGAGCTAAGCAACAAAAAAAGCATGAATTTTCCGGATAAGGTTATGAAACATGATTTTCTCAGCAATCAGGACAAAGAAGATCTTTTGTTTGGAATTAAAAATGACGTTGACTTTGTTGCGGCATCTTTTGTATCATGCAAAAAAGATATAGAAAAGATGCGTGAGTTTCTTGACGAAAACGGCGGTACGGATATTGATATCATTGCGAAGATTGAGAACAGGGCAGGTGTGGATAATATTGAAGATATCTGCGAAATTGCAGACGGCATTATGATTGCAAGAGGCGATCTTGGCGTGGAAATTCCTGCAATTGAGGTTCCTTCTGTCCAGAAATATCTCATTAAGAAATGCAGGCTTCTTGGCAAACGTGTAATTACTGCTACGGAAATGCTTGAGTCTATGATTTATAATCCAAGACCTACGAGAGCAGAGCTTTCAGACGTTGCTAATGCCGTTTATGACGGAACTTCGGCTGTAATGCTTTCTGGAGAAACAGCTTCCGGTAAATACCCTGTGGCAGCAGTGAAAAATATGGTGGATACATTATCTTTTACCGAGAAAAATATGGATTATGAGAAACAGTTCAAGACAACTGAATTTACCATAAAGAGCAATATTGATGCAGTTTCCCACGCAACCTGTGCAATGGCGATAGACGTTAATGCCAGGTGCATAATTGTTAATTCACTTACAGGAAAGACTGCCAGAATGGTAAGCAGGTTCCGCTGCCCTGTGGATATTATAGGAATGACTACATCGCGAAAGGGCTTCAGAAAGCTTAATATGAGCTGGGGCGTAACTCCCGTACTTTGTGAAAAATATGACAATATGGAAGAGATGTTTAACAACGATCTTGTTAAGGCAGAAGAAGTATTTCATCTTGTAAAAGGTGATAATGTAGTGCTGACAGGAGGCCTTGTAGACGGAAATTCCGGAAATACCAATCTGATAAAAGTTGAGAGGATTTAGTATTCAGGTATATAATATTTAAAGGAATGATTGCTATGGCTGTCATTCCTTTTTTTTATAATGTGGTTCTTGTATTAATTACTGTTTCGCTATAAAATATAAGTCAGTTATAATATTTTATGGAAAGATGTGTATGGGATGAAAGCGAAAAGAGTAGAAGAAACAATTGTAGAGCAGATGAGAGAAGTAAGACCTGAGGACCTTAATGGTGCAGACCGTCTTTTTGGAGGCAGGCTTATGCAATGGATTGACGAAGTTGCAGGAATTACAGGACTTAGATATGCAGAAAATACAGTAGTGACTGCATCAGTGGACAATCTCAGATTTATAAGAGGAGTTTACCAGCATGAAATAGTTGTTCTTATAGGCAGGGTTACTTATGTGGGAAGAACTTCAATGGAAGTAAGAGTCGACACATATGTGGAGAGCCTTGACGGTATGAGACATCCTGTAAACAGGGCATATCTTACGCTTGTATCTGTTGATAAGAATGGCAAATCAAAAGAAGTCCCAAGGCTTATTGTGGAATCTATCGGTGAACAGGCAGAGTGGGAAGCAGGAAAGAAAAGAAGCGAACTTAGAAAAACACGAATGAAGGAAGGTTTCTAAAACTCCGTGTATATTGTTTTTAAAGCAACATACAATATCAGAATAAAATGTAAATACAAGGAGTTTTAATGTGAAAAAAAGAAAAACGATTGTGCTGACTGTTATTGCGGCAGGTGCAATAATGCTGATTATTTCCTGGTTTGCGGGAAGAATAATATCAAAGAAATATTATTTTTCACATAATAATACTTATAATGATGAAGGAATGCTGCTTGATTCCGTTAAGAATCCCTATTATTCCAAAAGACAGTGGGGGTATTTTTACAAAATCCCCCGTACTGTCAGGTATCACTCAGATATAACAGGAACAGAAAGAAAGGCAATGGTATTTCTGCCTGCAGGATATGATAAAAATAAATCATATCCCGTACTTTATCTTTTGCATGGATATGGCGGAAGACACAGCACATGGCGGAATAAAAATGCCCATATTATTATCCAGAATCTTATATATTTTGAAGACGTACCGGAAATGATTGTTGTATGTCCTGACTGCGTTGTAAGTGCAGATGAAAATGCAAGAGATGAGAATTTCTACGAGACTATACAGTATTTTGACCTCGCAGAGAAAGAAATCGTAGACAATCTTATGCCTTATATTGAAGACCATTTTAACGTTCTTACCGGCAGGGAAAATACTGCAATTGCAGGCAATTCCATGGGTGGAAGAAATTCCCTTGCAATCGGATTCAGACACCAGGATAAATTTGGATATATAGGTGCTTTTTCATCTGTTTCGCCACTTCCGGATGAAAGATATTCCGGCGGTATTCCGGCACTTCTTGATGAACTGAAACTGGATTCGTCACAGTTTGAATTTCTGATGTTGAGTGTAGGAAAATCCGATAATGTCTGCGGGGATGTAACTTATGCACTTCATGAATATATGACAGGACATGGCATAAACCATGTGTTCTATGACGTGGATGGTGAACATGAAAACAAGGTGTGGCAGAATTCGCTTTATAATTTCTGCAAAAATATTTTTAATCAGGAGTGATTCAAATGAAATTATTACTAAAACAGAGATTTTTTTCGTGGTTTGACAGCTATGACGTGTATTATGAAGACGGAAGTGTGGCATTTCAGGTAAAAGGAGAACTTTCCTGGGGACATCTTTTGAGAATTTATGACGGAATGGGTAATTCCCTGGCAACAGTCAGGGAAAAAATAATAACTTTCCTGCCACAGTTTGAGATATTCTGCGGTGATGATTATCTTGGAAATATTCATAAGGAGCTTACATTTTTCAGACCTAAGTTTTATTTTGATTTTAACGGATGGTATGTAGAAGGTCATTTTATGGAATGGGATTATGAAATCTATGACGGATACAATAATCTTGTTGCCAACATTAACAAAGAAGTAATAAATTTTACCGATACATACTCAATTGATGTTGTTAATCCTGATGATGCATTGCTTGTACTTGCTTTTGTACTGGCAATGGATGCAGAAAAATGTTCAAGGAATGATTAATACTATGAATTAAATAATACTGATATGCGCATACTAATAAAAAAACAGGAGATGCGTATATGAATGTAAATGATGATACAATAAAACTTCTGCGTGAATGTGATGCAGGCGTTGAGATGGGAATTAAATCCCTTGATAATGTTATTGACGATGTTGAAAATGATGAACTCAGAAAAATTCTTGAAAAAAGCAGGGAAACCCATTGCAGGTTAAAGGGAGACATTGCCGAAAAACTAAGCGGCTACGGAGATGACGGCAAAGAACCGGCTGCAATGGCATCTTTCTTTGCCAAGGTAAAGTCAGAAGTGAAGCTTATGTCTGAGAATCCGGATGTATCTGCCGCGGAGCTTATTATTGACGGCTGCAATATGGGAATAAGGTCCATATATAAGTATTTTAATAAATATCCTGCTGCCGATGTTGAGATAAAAAGACTTGTTGATGATATTGTTAAGGAAGAGGAAGACCTTTCTGTTAAATTAAGAAAATTTTTGTAATGTACTTTAAGGAAGAGCATTTGTCCGTTGTGGCAAATGCTTTTTTTAGATAAATTAATACAAGCGGTCAAAGTCAGTCAAAAACATTCAAAAATATGAATGAAAATGAAAGAAAATGATTGACTTTGAAATAATATGACGGTATAATAAGGCTACAAAGTAAAGAAGGAGGCGAAAGGTAATGATTTACACAGTAACTTTTAATCCGTCTTTGGACTATATAGTGTCTGTCAGGGATTTTAAGCTTGGGATAACCAACAGGACAAGTGATGAACGGATTCTCCCCGGAGGAAAGGGAATTAATGTTTCAACAGTTCTTAAGAATCTTGGAATTGATAACACAGCACTTGGTTTTGTATCAGGTTTTACAGGAGATGAAATCGTAAGAAGACTTGAGAATATGGGCGTTAAGAACGGTTTTATCAGGCTTGAAAATGGATTTTCAAGAATTAATCTCAAACTTAAATCAACTGATGGAACAGAAATTAACGGACAGGGACCGGTTATAAGTAAAGAGAATGTAGAACTTCTTATGGAAAGATTATCACAGCTTAAGGACGGGGATGTTCTTTTCCTGTCAGGCAGCATTCCGGCGGGAATGGATGATGATGCCTACAAGAATATAATGGAAATGCTTAAGGGCAGGGACATTAAGATTGTTGTGGATGCGACGAAGGAACTGCTTGTGAAATCGCTTCCATACGGACCGTTTCTGATTAAGCCTAACAATTATGAACTAGGTGAGATATTCGGAGTAAGGCTTACAACAAGAAGTTCGGTTATCCCGTACGCTAAGAAACTGCAGAATATGGGCGCGAGAAATGTTCTGGTTTCAATGGCAGGAGAAGGTGCGGTATTGGTATCGGATGATGGTCAGGTAATTGACGCACCGGCACCTGAGGGAAAGCTCATTAACGGAGTAGGTGCAGGAGATTCAATGGTAGCCGGATTTATGGCAGGATATCTTGCAAGACACGATTACAACCATGCGTTCTGTATGGGAGTAGCATCAGGAAGTGCCAGTGCTTTTTCGGAAAATCTGGCAACAAAGGAAGAAATAGAAAAAGTATATAAAACTATAGTATTGGAGGAAAAAGTATGAGAATTACTGATTTACTTGATAAGAGAAGCATATCTCTTACAGCAGCTCCTAAGAGCAAGGAAGAAGCGCTCAACGAAGCTATTGCCCTTATGGCTGAAAGCGGAAAAATCAACGATACTGAAGGGTATAGCAGGCAGGTATTTGCAAGAGAAGAAGAGAGTACAACAGGTGTAGGAGAAGGAATTGCAATACCACATGGAAAATGTGCAGCGGTCAACAGACCGGGACTTGCAGCAATGGTTATAAAAGACGGAGTGGATTTTGAATCACTTGACGGAGAACCTGTAACACTGCTTTTCCTTATAGCAGCACCGGATACAAAGGATAATGTCCATCTTGACGTACTCAGCAAATTGTCAATGATGCTTATGGATGAAGAATTTACAAAGAATTTGAGAAATGCATCAACAGCAGAAGAGTTTCTTGAAATAATAGATAAGGCTGATGAAGAAAAGAAAAGTGTGGACGAAAGGCTTTCGGATATTACTAAAGCAGACGATAGCCAGGTAAAAATACTTGCAGTTACATCCTGTCCTACAGGAATCGCCCATACTTATATGGCGGCTGAGGGACTTGAAAAAGCAGCAAAGGCAAAGAATTGTTATATCAAGGTAGAGACAAGAGGTTCCGGCGGTGCCAAAAATGTACTTACAGATAAAGATATTGAAGAAGCTGATTTTATCATTATTGCGGCAGATGCCAAAGTCCCAATGGAAAGATTTGACGGAAAGAAGCTTATTGAGCGACAGGTTTCGGACGGAATCAATAAAGCGGATGAACTTATTGACCTTGCAATTAAAGGCGAGGCACCTGTATATAAGAGCGGAGTCAGATCTGACGGTGAAGTTGAGAAAACAACTACAAAAAAAGGAATTGGACATAAGATTTATACACAGCTTATGAACGGTGTTTCACATATGCTTCCTTTTGTAGTAGGCGGCGGTATTCTTATTGCATTATCATTTCTTATTGATGGATTTGCGGTAGATATCAATTCATTGTCTGCTGCTGAAAGAAGCAGCTTCGGAAGCATAACAGATGCAGCGAGACTTTTTAACGAAATAGGTAATGTAGCTTTTAAATTTATGCTCCCCGTACTGGCGGGATTTATAGCAATGGCAATAGGCGACAGACCGGCACTTGCAGTCGGATTCGTAGGCGGTATGATGGCAGCCAACGGAACATCCGGATTCCTTGGAGCACTTGTAGCAGGTTTTGCGGCAGGATATATTGTTTTGTTACTTGTTAAGTTATGCAGTAAACTTCCGAATGCACTGGAAAAGATAGCACCTGTACTTATATATCCGGTTGTCGGTATTCTGGTAATGGGTCTCCTGATGAAATTTGCGGTTGAACCTGTAATGGGTTATATTAACACGGCAATGAACAACGGACTTAATAGTATGGGAAGCGGAAGCAGAATTGTTCTCGGTCTTGTCCTCGGCGGAATGATGGCAATTGATATGGGCGGACCTTTCAATAAAGCAGCATATGTATTCGGAACAGCTTCCATTGCATCAGGCAATTATGATATGATGGCATCAGTAATGATTGGCGGAATGGTTCCACCTTGCGCAATTGCTCTTGCAACTATAATTTTCAAAAACAAGTTCTCAAAGCAGGAGAGACAGTCAGGTCCTACTAACCTGATTATGGGTCTTGCATTCATTACAGAAGGAGCAATTCCGTATGCGGCAGCAGATCCATTCAGGGTTATTCCGGCATGTGTAGTTGGTTCAGGCGTTGCGGGTGCATTATCAATGGCATTTAAATGTACACTCATGGCTCCTCACGGCGGAATTTTCGTAGTACCTGTTATGGGCAATAAATTTATGTATCTTCTGGCACTTGTAATAGGAACTGCGGTATCAACAGTTCTTTTAGGAATTTTAAAGAAAAAACAGACGAATTAGAAAGGAGAAAAACGGTATGAGAGAATTTAAGTATGTTATAACTGATCCGGAGGGAATACATGCACGTCCGGCAGGACTCCTTGTAAAAGCAACAAAAGATTTTGCATGTGACATTAAAATAGCTAAAGACGGTAAAGCAATGAACTGTAAGGCTATATTCGGAATTATGGGACTCGGTGTTAAAAAAGGCAATGAAGTAACACTTACTTTTGACGGAGAAGACGAAGACAAGGCCTACGAGACAGTAAGCAGGTTTATGCAGGAAAATCTTTAAAAGGGAGAGAAACTTATGAAGGTGTATGAAGGAAAAAGTGTATTCAATGGCATTGCCATTGGTAAGATAAAACTGTATTTAAAGGGCGAACAGCAGGTAAAAAGACATAAGGTTACAGATGTTAAAGCTGAGTTGCTAAGATATGAAGAAGCACGTAATAAAAGTATGACGGAACTTAAGGGCCTTTATGAAAAGGCTCTTAAGGAAGTAGGAGAAGCAAATGCCGCCATATTTGAGGTTCATCAGATGATGCTTGAGGATGAGGATTATAACGAATCAGTCCGTAATATAATTGAGTCCCAGGGCGTTAATGCCGAATATGCGGTTGCGGCTACAGGAGACAATTTTTCCAAAATGTTTTCATCCATGGAGGATGAATATATGAAAGAAAGAGCAGCAGATGTAAAAGATATTTCTGAAAGAGTGATATCTGTTCTGAATGGAAAAAGCAGCGGCAATGATACAGGTGATGAAGCATCAATTATTGTTGCGGATGACCTTGCGCCTTCGGAGACGGTACAGCTTGATAAGGATAAAGTTTTATCCTTTGTAACGGTTCATGGTTCATTAAATTCACATACTGCAATTCTTGCAAGAACTATGGCAATACCTGCACTTGTCGACACACCTTTGCCCCTTGACGAAGAAATTGATGGCGTAATGGCGGTAGTTGACGGAACTAAAGGTGTTATATATATTGACCCTGACTGTGAGACACTGGAACTAATGAAAAAGCGTAAAGCAGAGGAAGATGAAAAAAGAGTGCTTTTACAGACTCTTAAAGGCAAAGATAATATTACTGTCGATGGACAAAAGATTATGCTTTATGCTAATATAGGCAATATAAAAGATCTTGCCAAAGTTATTCAGAATGATGCAGGCGGAATTGGGCTTTTCAGAAGTGAGTTCATATACCTTGAGAGCAAGGATTTCCCTACGGAAGAAGAACAGTTCATGATTTACAGACAGGTTGCTGAGACAATGGCAGGCAAAAAGGTCATTATAAGAACTCTTGACATAGGCGCAGACAAACAGTGTGATTATTTTAATATGGCACATGAAGATAATCCTGCAATGGGATGCCGCGCCATAAGAATCTGTCTCACAAGGCCTGAGATTTTCAAGACACAGCTTCGTGCACTTTACAGGGCGAGTGCGTATGGCAATATAGCCATTATGTATCCGATGATAACAAGTGTATGGGAAGTGAAAAGAATCAAAGAAATTGCAGATGAAGTAAGGAAAGAGCTTGATGAACAGGGAATATTATACGGTAATCCCGAACAGGGCATTATGATAGAGACACCTGCTGCGGTAATGATAAGCGATGAACTTGCAAAAGAAGTTGACTTTTTCAGTATAGGAACTAATGACCTTACACAATATACTCTTGCAATAGACAGGCAGAATACGGAACTTGATATGTTCTATGATTCACATCATCCGGCAGTGCTTAAGATGATATCAATGGTTATTGACAATGCACATAAAGCGGGAATATGGGCAGGAATATGCGGAGAACTTGGTGCAGACCAGTCACTTACAAAAGAATTCCTTGCCATGGGTGTTGATGAATTATCGGTGTCACCGGGAAGCGTATTACCTATTCGCAAGATTGTTATTGAGACAAATGTTAAGGATTATAAGGCGAAAAAAAATGCTGACAAAACAAAGACATGAAGAAATGATTAATATTATAAGAGAAAGAGGTAGCATTACCACGAATGAGATGGCTAAGATACTTGGCATCTCAGAATCAACGGCAAGGCGCGACATTAATTTCCTTGCTGACACCGGCAAAGTTATAAAAGTATACGGTGGAGCTATGTTTGATCCGCAGGATGTGGATACCAAAGAAGATAGTTTTGAACAAAGAATGGATATTAATGCTACTGAAAAAGGCAAGGCAGCAGAAAAGGCACTTGAATTAATTACTCCGGATGATTTTATATATATAGATGCAGGAACTACAACAAAGTATATTGCGGACAATTTTAATATGAGTGGCGTAAGAATTGTAACGAATGGCATTGAACATGCCAGAATACTTGCGTCAAAAGGCAATGAAGTAGTCCTTGTGGGAGGCAACGTCAAGATATCTACAGATGCAATTGTTGGAACATTAGCTGTAAATACACTTGATAAATACCATTTTACAAAGGGCTTTTTCGGAACTAATGGCATATCTCCGAAAGCCGGCTATACAACGCCCGATATTAATGAGGCACTTGTTAAGAAAGCAGCGATGCAGAAATGCAGTAAGTCCTTTATTGTATGTGATTCTTCAAAATTTAATACAATAAGTGCCGTAACTTTTGCATCTTTCAGAGAGGCAACCATTGTAACCAATCTGTGTCCTGCAGAATTCTCAAAATATAAAAATATAATAGTATACTGACATTAAAAATCTCAAGGTGTATAATGACCTTGAGATTTTTTTGGCGAGGTGACAAAATGCAGGTTACGGAAAAAATAAATGCTTTGAGAAAAATCATGGGCGATAGTAATATTGATGCCTATATAATAGTTACTGACGATTACCACGGCTCAGAATATGTAGGAGATTATTTCAAAGAACGTGAGTATATGTCAGGATTTACAGGTTCGGCGGGAACACTTCTTGTCATGACTGATTTTGCCGGACTATGGACTGATGGAAGATATTTTTTGCAGGCAGAGGAAGAACTGGCGGGTACAGGCATAGAACTTATGAAGAGCGGAGAAGCGGACTGCCCCTCAATAGAAGTTTTTTTGTATGACAAATTAAAAGAAAACAGTGTTGTGGGATTTGACGGAAGAACCGTGAATTGTAATTTTTTTAACAGACTAAAAAACAGACTGGACAGTAAGAAAATTACCTACGCTATGGGTAAAGACCTTGTAGATGCAATATGGAAAGACAGACCTGAAATGTCTTCGCGTAAAGTATGGGAACTGGATTATGAATACACCGGAATGTCAAGAAAGGATAAGATTGGACGCCTTTTTGAAATAATGGATAAAAATGGGGCTGATGCCATGGTGCTTACTGCTCTTGATGAGATAGCATGGCTATTGAATTTAAGAGGTGATGATATTGAATATTGTCCCGTATTTTTAAGTTTTATGTATATCAGCCAAAAAATAAGCGTCCTTTATGTAAACCGCAGTATTTTAAGCGATGATATTATTAGCGGGCTTGCCGATGATGGCATTATAATTAAGGATTACGAGTCAGTATATGACAATCTGGCAGGAATAAGCTCGGAGAAAATCATGATTGACCCTTCAAGTGCCAATTGTTTTATAAAAGAAAATATTGCAATAAACAGCTTTGCATACGAGACGGAAAGCCCTGTTGAGCTTATGAAAGCGATAAAAAATCCTATAGAGACCGAGAATATAGAAAGTGCCCACATAAAAGACGGTGTGGCAGTTACTAAATTTATCCGGTGGCTGACAGAAAACGTTAAAAAAGGCACTGTAACGGAAATATCGGCAGCAGAGAAACTTGACGAATTCAGAAAAATGGGAGAGGGTTACATCGGACAAAGCTTTGCCCCTATCGTCGCATATAAAGAGCATGGAGCAATTGTCCATTATGAAGCTTCAAAAAAGACGGATGTTACCATGAAACCGGTAGGCCTTTGTCTTATTGATACAGGCGGACACTATCTTCAAGGAACAACGGATATAACCAGAACAGTTCCGCTTGGAAAACTGACAGAAGAAGAAAAGAAAGCATATACTCTTGTACTTATGGGTCATTTACGCCTTGCCGCAACGGTTTTTAAATATGGAGTTACAGGCGGAGGACTTGATATTATTGCAAGGGAACCTTTGTGGGAATACGGAATGGATTTCAGACACGGAACAGGGCATGGCGTCGGATATCTTCTTAACGTGCATGAAGGACCACAGAGAATAAGCTGGAAAAATAATGATGTGGTGCTTGATGAGGGCATGGTTATATCCGATGAACCGGGGTATTACGAAACCGGAAAATTCGGAATACGACACGAGAATCTATTGCTTGTTAAGGCCGATTTACCGGAAACAGAATATGGAAAAAGGTGTTATTTTAAAAATCTTACATACGTTCCTTTTGACAAAGAGGCACTTCTGCCTGAACTTATGACAAGCAGGGATATTAAGCTCTTTAACAGGTATCAGAAGAACGTATATGAAAGGATATCACCTTATCTTTGCGATGATGATAAAAAATGGCTGGAATCCTACACAAAACCTATAGAAAACTTTACTTTTTGACGGATAAGTGTTATAAATTAATTAGGTATATGTATTTACAGAAAGGAATGATTTTATGAAAGGTATTAATCTCCCGGTAAGAAATTCAGTATCATATTTATTTAATAATCTTAAGACGAATAGTCCTACACAGTCTATTTTTGACAGCCTTACAGAGTATAACAGTATACGTTCGGGAAGTTTTTATAAGCTTGCAAAGAGATATTATTCCAAGAGTACCGACAGTGATACGAAAAGTAAGTTAAATGATGTTTCGCAGAGTATTTCCACATCTACAGCTGATAAGGAGAAACTTTCCAAGCTTAAGGAGAATGTTGAATCATTGTCTGCGTCAGTTGATATACTTACAGAAAGCGGTATCAAGTCTGTTTTTTCAAAAGACAAGGACGGAAATTACGATACAGAGAAGATTTACAATGCAGTAAGCGGTTTTATTAAGAATTATAACAGTGTTATTAAGGAAGCCAAGGATACGGACTCGTCATCCGTTAATACAGCGGCTACCAATATGATGAACAATACGGTTATTAATTCCAAAATGTTAGCGTCAATCGGAATTACGGCAGACGATAACAATATGCTTACGGTTAACAAGGATACATTTATGAAATCCGATATGACTAAAGTAAAATCTTTATTAAATGACAGAGGAAGCTATGGTTATTCATTAAGCGTTAATTCGTCAATGATTGAATTTTCTATAAAGAGTGAAATGAACAAAGCTAATACATATACAAATGTTGGTAATTTTTCTAATAATTACAATTCAGGTTTATTATTTAATTATATGATTTAAGGAGCATTACAATGAAAATAGGCATACTTGGATACGGCAATCTCGGAAGAGGAATAGAATGTGCCGTAAAGCAGAATGATGATATGGAACTTGCAGCTGTATTTACAAGGCGTAATCCGGATACAGTTAAAGTATTGACAGAAGGCGTTAAGGTATATCCGGTTTCAGATATTTTGGAACATAAAGATGAAATAGACGTACTTATCCTTTGCGGAGGCAGCGCTACGGACTTACCTGTACAGACTCCGGAATATGCAAAATATTTTAACGTAATAGATAGTTTTGATACACATGCAAGAATACCTGAACATTTTGACAATGTTAATAAGGCAGCTACGGAAAGCGGACACACGGCACTTATTTCGTGTGGATGGGATCCGGGAATGTTTTCACTTAACAGATTATACGCCAATGCGATTCTTCCACAGGGTAAGGATTATACTTTCTGGGGTAAGGGCGTAAGCCAGGGACATTCTGATGCAATAAGAAGAGTTGAAGGCGTTAAGGACGGAAAGCAGTATACAATTCCTGTTGAAGCAGCACTTGAGGCAGTCCGTAACGGCGAGAATCCTGAACTTACAACAAGACAGAAACATATAAGAGAGTGTTTTGTCGTTGCAGAAGAAGGGGCTGACCTTAATAAGATTGAAGAGACAATCAAGAATATGCCTAACTATTTTGCAGATTATGATACGACAGTGCATTTTATTTCGGAAGAAGAACTTAAGGCCAACCACAGTGGTATTCCACACGGAGGTTTTGTATTCAGAAGCGGCATAACAGGATGGAACGGTGAACATAAGCACATTATAGAATACAGTCTTAAACTTGATTCCAATCCGGAATTTACATCATCTGTCATAGTTGCATATGCCAGAGCAATTAACAGACTCCATAAGGAAGGCGTCAACGGCTGTAAGACAGTTTTTGATATAGCACCTGCTTATTTAAGCAAGGCTTCAGGTGAAGAACTCAGGGCACACCTTTTATAATAAGAATAAGGAAATGGTATAATGCAGATAGGAAATTATAATATAACAGATAAAGAGATTGACCAGTATATAGCAACACTTGCACCTGAACAGCAGATGTATAAAGACGTTCCGGCGTTCAGGGAGCAGGTAAAATCACGACTTGAAGAGATTTCTCTTTTTGCGATGGAGGGTGAAGAAAAGCACCTTGATGAGACAGAAGAGTATAAGAATACACTTAGTGTTGTAAGAAGAGACGTGCTGGGACAGTTGGCAATGGCTGAGATAATCAATGATGTGGATGTCACTGATGAAGAAGTTAAAGATTATTATGAGAACCATAAGGAACAGTTTGGAAGACCGGCTTCTGTAAGTGCAAGTCACATTCTTGTTGATTCTGAGGACAGATGTAACGAAATTAAATCCGAAATTGAAAATGGCGGCAAGAGCTTTGAAGATGCGGCAAAAGAATATTCTACATGTCCTTCCTGAAAGAGCGGAGGAAGTCTCGGTACTTTTGGTAAAGGACAGATGGTAAAGGAATTTGAGGATGCTTCATTTAACGGAGAACTCAATAAGATTCTTGGACCTGTAAAGACTAAATTCGGATATCATCTTATAAGAGTGGATGAGAGGGAAGATGCAAGTGTTATGCCTTTTGAACAGGTGGCTGACAAGGTCAAAGCTGCTGCAAAAAGAGCAAAACAGCAGAAAGTATATGACGAGAATGTTGCCAGACTGAGAGCAAAATTTGTCAGATAGAGGAGGAATTGAATGGACTATTATTCTGAAAACAATAATGATAACCGGCAATATTATAATCCGGGATATATTAAAAGGTCAGGCGGAAAAATAGCCGGTTCAGTTATACTCAGTTTTTTCATTGCTATTTTTTTATTTATTCTTCTTGGAATGTCAGCATTTAAACATTTAATGAAAGCTGATAATATTAGAAAAATGGCATCAAGACTTGACTTTAGTAAATTATCATCCGATATCCTTTTTGAAAGTACAGATGATGATGAGTCAATGTCTGATTATCTTTATGAAAAAATTGGTGAGATGAAGGATATTAAAGAAATTCCGAGGGATACTTTTGATGAATTTGTGGAAAAAGACCTTTCACCATATTTTAAAGGATTGCTTGAGGATACAGCAGACGCAATTGTTAACGGAAAAGGCGATATATCCTTTACACCACAGGATATAGCCGGTTTACTTGAAGATACACATGTTGAAGGCATGGAAGACATTAAGCTTTCCGATGCTGATATGTCAGTGATAGAAAGTGCATTTGAGAATGGTAATGTTAAAAGCACAATAGAGCAGATTAACAACGGAACCCTTCTTGAGGAATTTGATATAGCAGGAAAAGTTTTTTCATCACTTGCATTTATGATTACAGCCGTAATACTGGCATTAATGATTATAGGAGTTGTTATTGTAAACAGACATTATGTCAAGGCACTTTTATTACATATCGGAATACCTTTCCTTATTGTAGGCCTGTTAAGTGCAGTGACAACATTTTCAATCGCATCCGTTTCAATGTCAGCAATTAAGGGTGTTGACCATAACCTGGCTGCATTGGTCAGCATATTTAAGGATTCTGTAGTTACCACATTTACATTATTTACTGCCATAGTTGCAGGCCTTGGGCTTGTATTTACGGCAGCGGGATGTTTTGCACCACGCACAAAAGCAGATTCACAGATTTATAATTAATATATTTTAAGACAGTTCGTTTGTACCATCCTGTCTATAAATAAAACCAGGGCTCCCAAAGGGACAGCTCTGCTGTCCCTTTTATTTATAGTTTTAATATTAAGAAAGAAGGCAAATATGTATTCGTTAATATCTGAACACAGTTTTGAAGCAGCTCATTTCCTTAAAGGATATGAGGGCAAATGCAGCAATATACATGGACATCGTTGGAGAGTAGTTGTGGAAATTCAAGGTGATGCATTGAAAAAAGACAGCCACACAAGAGGGATGTTAATTGATTTTGATGAGTTAAAAGAGACAATAAAAAAAGAAGTGGATTATTTTGACCATTGTCTGATAATAGAAAAAAATTCATTAAAAGAAAATACCTATAATGCACTTAAAGATGAAGGCTTCAGGATTGTTGAACTTGATTTCCGCTCAACAGCAGAAAATTTTTCAAAATATTTTTATGACAGAATAAGTGAAAAAGGTTATCAGGTAAAATGTGTGTCCGTATATGAGACACCAAACAACTGTGCCGTATACGGAGAATGATATGGCAGAATATAAAGTTGTTGAAACATTTGTAAGTATTAATGGTGAAGGAAGAAAAGCAGGTGAACTTGCATTTTTCTTAAGACTTAAAGGCTGTAACCTTGACTGCTCTTATTGTGATACCAAATGGGCAAATAAAGGAGATGCATCCTTTGAAATCATGGATGAAAATGAAATATACGGCCTTATTAAAAAATCAGGAATCCGTAATGTAACTATTACAGGAGGAGAACCGTTGTTCCGTAAGGATATGGCAATATTGTTGGAACTGCTTGATAACGATAGGGAATTATCCGTCGAAATTGAGACAAATGGAAGCGTGGACCTGAAACCTTACCTTCCGGTGTGCAAAAATATAAGTTTTACCATGGATTATAAACTTCCAACAAGCAGGATGGAGGAGCAGATGTGCCTTGGAAATTTTGAAATATTAAGGAACATTGACACCGTCAAATTTGTATCGGGAAGCATTAAGGATTTAGAAAAAGCAGAAGAAATCATACAAAAATATGATCTTTGCAATAGAACAAAAGTATATATAAGTCCTGTTTTCGGGAATATAGATCCTGCTGACATAGTAGAATTTATGAAAGAAAGAAAAATGAATAAAGTTAGGTTACAGCTGCAGCTCCATAAATTTATCTGGGATCCGGATAAAAAAGGCGTGTAACAGGAAAAGAGGCAGAAATGGCTATTGATAGAGAAGCAATTAAAAAGCATATAAGAGGAATACTTATTGCATTAGGTGATGATCCGGACAGAGAGGGCCTTAAGGACACACCCGAAAGAGTGGCAAAGATGTATGAAGAGGTCTTTGAGGGGATGAATTATTCCAACAAAGAAATCGCAGAAATGTTTAATAAGACTTTTGAACAGGGACTTGATACCATAACCGACAGTAAAGATATGGTATTGGTAAAAGATATTGATATTTTCAGTTATTGTGAACATCATCTTGCCCTCATGTATGATGTGAAAGTTTCCGTAGCATATATTCCCAACGGTAAAGTAATCGGTTTAAGCAAAATCGCAAGAATTGCCGATATGGTGGGTAAACGTCTGCAACTGCAGGAAAAGATTGGCAGCGACATAGCAGAAATTATGGAAACGGTAACGGAGTCGGAAGACATTGCCGTGTATATTGAAGGCTGTCACAGCTGCATGACAGCAAGAGGTATAAAAAAGAATAACAGTAAGACCGTTACCACAACATTCAGAGGCGAATTTTCAAAGGATAAACTACTTCAGATGAAATTCCTTATGGGAATTAATAACAGACCTGCAGATTAAGAAAGGAGAAATTATGAGAGCATTGGTATTATCAAGCGGTGGAGTTGACTCTACCACATGCCTTGGCATGGCCGTTGATAAATACGGCAAAGAAAATGTAGTATCTTTATCTGTATTTTACGGACAGAAACATACAAAAGAACTTGAAGCTGCAACAAAAGTGGCCAAATATTACGAAGTTGAACATTTGGCAATAGATTTATCGCTTATTTTTAAGGACAGCGATTGTTCACTTTTGTCACATTCAACAGAAGAAATCCCACATGAAAGTTATGCAGAACAGCTTGAAAAGACTGACGGAAAGCCTGTGTCAACTTACGTACCTTTCAGAAACGGACTTTTTCTTGCAACAGCGGCAAGTATTGCTTTATCAAAAAAATGTGATGTTATATATTACGGGGCACATGCGGATGACGCTGCGGGCAATGCTTATCCCGATTGCAGTGAGGTATTTTATAATGCCATGAATACCGCTGTTTACGAAGGAAGCGGCAGGCAGCTTAAGATAGAGGCACCCCTTGTTACATGGAATAAAGCAACGGTTGTTAAAAAAGGATTGGAACTTAAAGTTCCTTATGAGCTTACGTGGAGCTGTTACGAGGGCGGGGATAAGCCTTGCATGAAGTGCGGCACATGTATAGACAGGATGAAAGCATTTGAAGCAAATAATGTAAAAGACCCGGTTTTAGGAGAATGAATATGAGTGGCAGAAGCAAAGAAGAAACAGAAGGCGTAACCCTTTTAGGAAACCAGAAGGTAAAATATGCCGATAATTATGCACCTGAGGTGCTTGAAACCTTTATTAACAAACATCAGGACAATGACTATTTTGTCAAATTTAACTGTCCTGAATTTACAAGTCTTTGTCCTATAACGGGACAGCCTGATTTTGCAACCATAACAATATCTTATGTACCTGATGTAAGAATGGTGGAAAGCAAATCATTGAAGCTTTATCTTTTCAGCTTCAGAAATCACGGCGATTTTCATGAAGACTGTGTTAATATAATCATGAAAGACCTAATTAAACTTATGGAACCGAAATATATAGAAGTGTGGGGCAAATTTACTCCAAGAGGAGGCATAAGCATTGACCCTTACTGCAACTACGGAAAGCCCGGAACAAAGTGGGAGAGGATTGCCGGAGACAGAATGGCAAACCATGATATGTATCCCGAAAAAATTGATAACAGATAGAGTTAATTAAATCTTAACCTGAACCGATATAAATAGTATAACAGGCAAAAGGATTTGCACACATAATACAAGGAGGTCATATATGGACGTTAATGTTTCAGGTAGTGTATCATCTACAAGTACGTATTCAGACTATTCTTCTTCAAAGACAGCAGAGAAGAAATCATCTGAGTCTAAGGAAGATAAGGCTGCGGTATATGAGAAATCAGAAGCTAAGTCAAGTGCTACATACTCAATAAGCAAGATGAGTGAGAGCGACAGAGCAGCTCTTGTGCAGAAGCTTAAGCAGGACCAGGAAGACAGACAGAACCAGCTTACAAGTCTTGTACAGAAGATGTTTAATAATCAGGGTGCTACTTATGACAGTATCTGGAAGATGCTTTCAAGTGGGAAGTTCACAGTGGATGCACAGACTAAGGCACAGGCACAGGCTGACATTTCCGAGGACGGTTATTACGGAGTCAAGCAAACATCGGAGAGAATGTTTGATTTTGCCATGGCTCTCGCAGGTGATGACGTTGATAAGATGAAGGAAATGCAGGCGGCTGTTAAGAAGGGTTATGAACAGGCAGAAAAGACATGGGGCGGTAAGCTTCCGTCAATCTGCAGTGAAACACTGGATGCGGTTAATAAGCTTTTTGATGACTACTACAAGTCAAAATCTACAACAACAGAATAATATGCATGTGGCCACTTCAACGTGGCCCTTGTTATATACGGAGGATAGAGATGTCACGTTTAATAGGATGGAATGCGTTCGGAGTAATACTTAGTATAATAATTGGATTTATACCTTCGATAATTGCATTTGTAAAACAGAATATATACAAAGGACAGGTTGTTTTATATCAGGGAATAGTTTTTGTTATTAATCTTGCAATATGTATTCTCCTGAATATTTTGCCTAGAATTATTGTTTTTAACATTATAAGAAATATATGGGATGTTGTATTTGCTGTAATTTGGATATATTTTCTTGTCCATGCAATCAATGATAAGGAAATGCCAAGACCATAATGCTCTTTTGCTTGACTTTTTTTTAACATACTATAAAATTAATACTATAAATATTTTAGAGGTAACAGGCAATGAGTAAGATTATTTTAACAGGTGACAGACCAACCGGAAGACTTCATATCGGTCATTACGTTGGTTCACTTAAGAGAAGAGTTGAATTACAGAACTCCGGAGAATATGATAAAATTTATATAATGATTGCAGATGCCCAGGCATTGACAGATAATTACGATAATCCGGACAAAATCAGGGAGAACATTGTGGAAGTAGCGCTTGATTATTTATCATGTGGTATTGACCCTGAAAAATCAGTTATATTTATACAGTCAATGGTTCCGGAACTTACGGAATTAACTTTTTATTATATGAATCTGGTTACGGAAGCAAGACTCCACCGTAATCCTACAATCAAGAGTGAGATAGAGATGAGAGGCTTTGGCGGGACAATTCCTGCCGGATTTTTATGCTATCCTATCAGTCAGGCTTCTGATATTACAGCATTTAAAGCAACAACGGTTCCTGTAGGAGAAGACCAGATGCCTATGCTTGAGCAGGCAAGGGAAATCGTTAATAAATTTAATACAATTTACGGTGAGACACTTGTCGAACCACAGATTCTTTTACCTGACAACAAGGCTTGTTTAAGACTTCCGGGTACGGACGGCAAGGCTAAGATGAGTAAATCCCTGGGCAACTGTATTTATCTTGCAGACACAGAAGAAGATGTACGCAAGAAGGTTATGTCCATGTATACCGATCCTAACCATCTTAAAGTTGAAGATCCGGGACAGGTTGAAGGCAATACGGTATTTACTTATCTTGATGCTTTCTGTAAGGATGAGCAATTTGCGGAGTTTTTACCTGATTATGCCAACCTTGATGAGTTAAAGGCACACTACCGCAGAGGCGGACTTGGAGATGTCAAAGTAAAGAAGTTCCTTAATAATGTAATGCAGGAAGAACTGGCTCCGATAAGGGAGAGAAGAAAATACTGGGAAAAGAATATTCCTGAGGTGTATGATATCTTAAAGAGAGGCAGCGAGGAAGCACAGAAAGCAGCTGCAGAGACCCTTAAAGAAGTTAAAGCGTCTATGAGAATTAATTATTTTGAAGACGGCGCACTTATCAATGATACAATGAAAAAATATATGTAAAAAATAACACCGTGATTAGTCTTTGTGAGGCTTATCACGGTGATTTTTTATCTTTTTAAAGGGATAGTGCAGTCAAGACCGCTAGTATATGAAAGGTTGCCAAGTTCCTTAAGAACCGCAGGAGAATTGTCCGGTATTCTGTTGTAGGAATTCAGTAATGCACAGTCCATAAGCTCTATGGCATTCACATATTTAGGAATTTTACCATCCATAATATCAAAAACGGACTGGGTGGAGGTGATTGTGTCATCCCATGGGTTATACCACTCTTCGTGAGCTTCATTGCAGGAATCCTTAGAATGGGTTACATCGTTAATCAGAAGAGGGGATAAAAATGGATGATGGAACGTCATATCCTCGATTTTACTGATTACCTTGTGCTTATTGGCTTTTTTATCCATAATTATGCTGCTTTCAATCTTAAATGATATAATGGCCGCTTTAATCATTCTTATGGAAATATCAACATCATATGTAGCTAAAATTGCCTTGTGAAGAAGCCTTGCAATGGCATCCTGTTCTTTTGGTGTGATATCTATTGCTTTTTTGTGATTCAGTTCAGTTAAGCTCATGCCTTTGTAATGCATGAGGACTTCCCGGTCAATATCCGTTTCAAGACCGAAATGCACACCGAGAACTTCTTTGTCAGGCTTTGTGGTTACCCTGCAGTATACATAAGGATGAATAGCCGAATCCAGCAGATAGTGGCCTATAAAGCCTTGGATATATGCGTTGCAGGTCTCATAGTCTTCAAGTTCTTTTATTGTTGAGCAGGCAATTATAAGCTGGTTAAAAAATTCGCCTGTATTTTCCTTATGCATTTTGTTGGCAATATTAGGAAAAAGACCTGATGAAGTGGGAAGAAAGTAAAAAAACAGGTCGGGTCCCTGAAGTCCGAGTGCATAAGCTTTATTGTGTTTTCTTATAATATCCTTGGCATTTCCTTTAGGTAAACCATGAAATGCGTTAATTCCAAAAATATGATGTGTTACAAATCCGGGCATAGCTCTGCCTCCTTAATATTTATCTTATAACAGTATAAACCTTTTGCTTATTTTGTAAACACTCATTTACTTGAATTATTTTATTTCATCTGATAGAATGTGGATTTGAAATAAATGAAATTGTAATGAGGAAAAAATAATGGCATACAAAATTCTGGCATTTGATATTGACGGTACATTAACCAACTCTCAGAAAATAATTACGGAAGAGACCAAGAGAGCTATTTTTGCTGCAATGGACAAAGGTTGCAAGGTTCTTATCGCATCAGGTCGTCCTGTCAAGGGATTAAGAGGATATGCAGAGGAACTTCACCTTAAGGAAAACGGCGGTTATATTCTTTCGTTAAACGGAGGGTATATAATGTCCTGTGCCGATGAAAAGGTACTTTATGACGTAAAGGTACCAAAAAAATATTACAAGGAAATATATGAACTTTCTAAGAAACACGGCGTTAATCTTCTGACATATCAGGGTGAGACCGTTATTTCTGAAGATATAGATGACGAATATCTTGATATCGAAGCAAGACTTAACGGATTACCTAAGAAGAAAGTGGACAATCTGTATGAGTATCTGGATTTTGAAGTTAATAAGTTCCTGATGACAGGAGACGGAGATTATCTTGCCGAGGTTGAAAAAGATGTATATGATAAGCTTCACAATAATCTTGACGTATACAGATCTGAACCTTTTTTCCTTGAAATCCTGCCAAAGGATGTTAATAAAGGAAAGGCTCTTGAAGCACTGTTAGCCATTCTCGGGGTAGACAGGGATGAACTTATGGCATTCGGAGATGGTTATAATGATAAAACAATGGTAGAATATGCAGGGCTTGGTGTTGCAATGGGCAATGCAAAAGATGTGGTAAAAGAAGCTGCAGATTACGTTGCTCCTACAAATGACGAGGATGGTATCGTAGAGGTAATCCATAAATTTATACTGGACTAAAATGCTTTAAAGTGTTAAACTGATGTAGTAAAAAAGTTAGAAACAGGTGGACATTATGAGCAGAAATGTAAGAACCAGTCAGGTAGATCATTTGTATGAAGCTATACTTTGCCTGAAAGATAAATCGGAATGTTATGCTTTTTTTGAGGATATATGTACCGTTAAGGAAATAGAGACAATTTCGCAACGATATGAAGTAGCTAAGATGCTTAGGGAAAACAGGACATATATTGATATTGCGGAAGCTACCGGAGCATCCACTGCAACTATAAGCAGGGTAAATCGTTCCCTTAATTATGGATGTGACGGATATGATATGGTTTTTAAACGCCTTGATGAAGAAAAGAAAGACGAATAATCAGGTCATTAATAAATTTTTAGTGACATTTTATTTTATATAGGTTATAATTTAACAGAAATAACTAATTAATGTGTGGAGGTACAGTTAGATGGGAATTATTTCAAGATTCAAAGATATTATGTCAGCTAACATTAATGCATTGCTTGACAAGATGGAAGATCCTGAGAAGATGGTAGACCAGTATCTCAGAAATCTCGAAAGTGACCTTGGTAAGGTTAAGCAGGAGACAGCATCAGTTATGGCTGATGAACAGAGAGCCAAGAGAGAACTGGATGCATGCAATGCACAGATTGATGAACTTCAGAAGTATGCCGAGAAGGCAGTAGTTGCCGGTAATGATGAGGATGCAAGGAAGTTCCTTGAACAGAAGCAGACTCTTGTAACTAAGCAGCAGGCATTACAGCAGACATACAATCTTGCGGCAGACAACGCTGACAAGATGCGTCAGATGCATGATAAGCTTGTTAATGATATCAGCACTCTTAATGCCAGAAGAGATACAATCAAGGCTAAGATTAAAGTTGCCAAGGCACAGCAGACAGTCAATAAGATTGGAGCAAGTGTTGCCGGAGCAGACAAGAATCTTTCAGCTTTTGATAAGATTGAAGCTAAGGCAGATAAGATGTTAGATGAAGCTAACGCAATGGCAGAGCTTAATCAGTCAGGCAGAGACAATACAGTTGAGAACCTTAAGGATAAATACACAGTTTCTTCACCTGCGGTTGATGATGAATTAGCAGCTATTAAAGCTAAAATGGGAATGTAGTTATATTACATAAGACATCAATTAAGAGGCAGCAGCCTTTGAATCGGGAGCCCGGCGGGCTCCCATTTTGTTATGGTGACGAGTAAAATGTAAAATGATACAAAGCCCAATGCTTGAATTAAGGACTTTGTATCATTTTACATTTGATGACCGCTAATTATCGAGCCACCAGGCGAGATGAGGAGCGACTCGCCGCTGCAAGATGATTACGAGGAGAACGTAAAATATGAGCATATATGACAAGCTTAACGAACAACAGAAAGAAGGCGTTTTTACAACAGAAGGTGCCGTTCTGATTCTTGCGGGTGCCGGCTCAGGAAAAACGGGTGTGCTTACCCACAGGATTGCCCATCTTATAGATGATTTAGGTGTGAACTCCTACAATATCCTTGCGATAACTTTTACCAATAAAGCGGCAAAAGAGATGAAAGAAAGAGTTGACAGACTGGTGGGAATGGGCGCCGATTCAGCATGGATTATGACTTTTCATGCTGCCTGTGTAAGGATTCTGCGAAGATATATATGCAGAATAGGATATGACAATAATTTTACCATTTACGACACGGATGACCAGAAAAGCGTCATAAAAGATATTTTAAAAAGAAAAAATCTTGACCCTAAACAATACAAGGACAGAACTATTTTATCTGTAATTTCCAATGCAAAGGACAATCTTATTTCTCCGGATGACATGTATCAAAGCTCGGGCGGCAATTACAATACCATGAAAACGGCGGAAATCTACAGGGAATATCAGGAACAGCTTAAGAAAAATAATGCGGTGGATTTTGATGATATCATAGGCCTTACGGTAAAACTTTTTAACGAAGATAAAGAAGTATTAAGATATTATCAGGAACGCTTCAGATATATAATGGTTGATGAGTATCAGGATACCAACAGGGCACAGTTTAACCTTATAAGACTGCTGGCAGGAGGCCACGGTAATCTTTGCGTGGTAGGTGATGATGACCAGTCAATTTACAAATTCAGAGGAGCGGATATAAATAATATCCTTGATTTTGAAAAATATTTTAACGATGCCAAAATTATTAAACTGGAGCAGAATTACCGGTCAACCCAGAAAATCCTCGATGTAGCCAACGAAGTCATCAAAAACAATGCGGGACGTAAAGACAAGAGACTTTGGACATCAGTTAAAGACGGAACAAAAGTCATTTTTAACGTTTATGAAAATGGATATGAAGAGGCGAGAGGCATAGCAGAGGATATTGCCCACAGACATCTCCATGATAGAAAAGATTACAGTGATTTTGCCATACTTTACAGAACCAATGCGCAATCACGTTCCCTGGAAGAAAAACTCATAGAAAAAAACATTCCATACAGGATATACGGCGGCATAAATTTCTACGCAAGAAGAGAGATAAAAGACATTCTTGCTTATTTAAAGACAATTGACAATGCAAGGGATGACCTTGCCGTTAAAAGGATTCTTAATGTACCGAAACGTGGAATCGGGGCAGCCTCTGTCGCAAAAGTAGATGATTACGCATACGAAAACGATATCACTTTTTATGTTGCGCTAAGACAGGCAAAAGAAGTGCCAGGCCTGCAAAGAGCCGTATCGAAGGTGGAAGGCTTCGTAACCCAGATAGAAGTTTTAAAATCTAAATCCCAGTATATTGGTGTGGGAAAATTAATTGAAGAGATAATCGAAACCGTGGGTTACAGTGACTACATTGATGCCGAAAGCGAATCTGATGAACAGGCAACGGAAAGACGCCAGAATATAGACGAACTGATTTCAAAAGCCGTCCAGTATGAAGAAACGGTGGATGAACCGTCACTTTCAGGCTTCCTTGAAGAAGTTGCCCTCGTTGCGGATATTGATAACCTTGATGAAAATAATGATATGGTTTCGCTTATGACAATACATAGTGCAAAAGGTCTTGAATTTCCTATAGTATATCTGGCAGGAATGGAAGACGGACTTTTCCCAAGCTATATGAGCATTTCCACAGGTGACGAGTCCGACATTGAGGAAGAAAGAAGACTCTGCTATGTGGGAATTACGAGAGCAAAAGAAACACTTATTATGAGTGCTGCAAGGATGAGGACTGTGCGCGGTGAGACCCAGATGAACAGAACATCAAGATTTGTAAGAGAAATCCCTAAAGAACTTCTTGCTGAAAGTGCACAGATGTTGAAAAAAAATTCAGAATATTCCTCTATTACGGGAAAAGACCACATGGAGCTGCCAATAAGAAAACGTGGGCAGGTTGCATTTAACTCCTACCAAAGAGAGGCAATTTCCAATACCGTTTTTGATAAAAAGACTGATTCTGCCCCTGATTATGTCGTAGGAGACAGGGTACGCCACATAAAATTCGGTGAAGGAACGGTTGCGGATATGATTAACGGTGGCAGGGACTACGAGGTAACAGTTGATTTTGATACTGCAGGACAAAAGAAAATGTTTGCCGGTTTTGCAAAATTAGTTAAAATTTAAGGAATTAACTATAGAAATATGTATAAAATAGTGGTAAAATATATCTATAATATTATCTATACTATTTAATAGGAGGTTTAGATTATGGAAGAACAGAAATCTAAGAATAAATTATTAAAAGTTTTCGCAATCATTGGAGTAATTGCAGCAGTTGCAGGTGCCGTAATTGCACTTTGCAAATATTTTAAACCTGATTATCTTGAAGATTATGAAGATGATTTTGAAGATGATTACGAAGACGAAGACGAAGACGAAGAAGAATAATCTTTGCTAAAGTGAAAAGAGGTGGAACATCCGGCCACCTCTTTTTTTGCACGTTATATAATAGAATTTATCCCATTAACTATATAAACAATTGGAGGACGAATGAATCACAAAGCTAGAAATGAACTGATAGAAGTTATAAGCGGTCTGATTATGCTTGTTGCCGGTATTTTTCTTATTGTATCAAAGACGAAGATTGTCTCAGGATTCCTTGGAGGCAATGATACATGGAGAAACTGGCAGAGATTAGTTGCATTATCCCCACTTATCGTTGGCATCATCATGATGATAATCAAGCCAAAACTCAGAGTGTCCAAAATAATTTCGTTTGTCGGCGTTATGACAATAATAGTAATTCTTTTTATTGACACGACAATTATTATAGTCAAAGAAATAAAAGCATTTGAATTGATAATGGATTTAATTCTCATTGTTGGAGGAACTGCCATTATATTTTTTGCCCTGTTTTCAAACAGAAAAAAGACAAAAAAGGAGATATGAATGAAAAAAGGTGAAATATACGAGGGAAAAGTAACTGAAGTTAATTTCCCTAATAAAGGAAAAGTTGAATGTGAAAATGGTACGGTTACTGTCAAGAATGTAATTCCCGGACAGAATATCCGTTTTATGATTAATAAAAAAAGAAGCGGCAAATACGAAGGCAGATTGTTGGAGGTGCTTGAAAAATCACCCCTTGAGTCCGTTACGGACATCTGCCCTCATTTCGGTGTCTGCGGCGGTTGTGCATATCAGTCGGTATCTTATGAGAACCAGCTTGCAATCAAAGAAGGCCAGGTTAAAAAACTCATTGACAATGTCTGTTCCGATTATGAGTTTTTAGGTATTACAGGCAGTCCTGTAACAACAGCCTACAGAAATAAAATGGAATTTACTTTTGGTGATGAGTTTAAGGACGGCCCACTTTCTTTGGGACTTCACAAAAAGAACAGTTTTTATGATATTTTAACGGTTACCGGCTGTAGAAATATAGACGAGGATTACAGCAAAATTCTCAAGATTACCGTGGATTATTTTAATGAAAAGAAACTTCCTTTTTATCACAAAATGACACACGAGGGCTACCTTCGCAATCTTCTTGTCCGCAAGGCATACAAAACAGGCGAGATAATCATTGATATCATCACATCCACACAGATTGATTTTGACCTTTCCGAGTATGTTGAACTTTTGAAAAAAGCAGATTACAAGGGAACTCTTAACGGAATTTTACATACCGTAAACGATTCCCTTGCAGACGCGGTAATTAATGAGGGAACGGAAGTCCTTTACGGCAAGGATTACATATACGAGGAACTTCTCGGCCTTAAGTTCAAAATAACACCGTTTTCTTTTTTCCAGACAAACTCTCTTGGAGCAGAGGTGCTTTACACCAAAACCAGGGAATTTGTAGGAGAAATAGACAACCAGGTTGTATTCGACCTTTACAGCGGCACCGGCACCATCGCCCAGATTCTTGCACCAGTCGCAAAAAAGGTTGTGGGTGTTGAAATCATTGAGGAGGCTGTTGTTGCCGCCAGGGAAAACGCCCGCCTTAACGGTCTTGACAACTGCGAATTTATTGCCGGCGATGTTCTTAAAGTAATAGACGATATCAAGGACAAACCCGACATGATCGTTCTTGACCCTCCAAGGGACGGCATCCACCCTAAGGCAATAGACAAAATCATCGATTTTGGCGTCAACAAGATAGTATACGTTTCCTGCAAGCCTACAAGCCTTGCCAGGGACATTGAGATTTTCGAGGCAAGAGGCTACAAGGTTAAGAAAGTGTGCTGCGTGGATATGTTCCCGGGGACGGGGCATGTGGAGACGGTAATTTTGTTGTCCCGAAAGGCTCCAGATGCCGAAATTAAGGTAAGATTGGATATGTCGGAATTAGACATAACAAGTGCAGAAAGCAAAGCAACATATAAAGAAATACAGGAATATGTAAAAAATAAATATGACCTGCATGTAACAAATTTATATATAGCGCAAGTAAAACGTGAATTTGGAATTATAGAAAGAGAAAACTATAATACAGGTGAAGGCAAGGCAAAAGTGCCACAAGTAACTGCTGAAAAAAGGGAAGCTATTATAGATGCACTTAAATACTTCCAGATGATTGAATAAAAGCAAAGTGGAAGAAAGTTGGGGTATAAGCGAAAAATGAAATTTTCATTTTCGGTTTATACCCCTTTTCTTTTCGGTTTTCTATAAAAAATACTGGTAATTCGGTTATTTTTTAAGAAAAAAAGCTATACAGCAAAATATTTATAAATGTTACTTTGTAAAACCCCAACTTCTTTCCACCCTAAAAAATCAATTTTTGAGACAGCATAGTTTTTTTGGAAGAAAGTTGGCTTTTTTTTGGAAGATGTAAATATGTGTTTTCCAAAAATCAATTTTTGATACAGTTAGGACAACTTCCGCATAAAAAAGCCAACGGGGTTTTTGATATATTTTATATTGAGAAAAGTGGAAGGGAAAGGGGGATAAGTGGAAAATTAAAATATAAATTCCATTATAATAGCAACTTTTCTACACCTTAAAAATCAATTTTTGATATTCCAGATGCTAAAGTGTAAGTTTTGTAGTTATGTGAAAGGTTTTCATGTATTTTGGATTTTTACACTTTATAGTAAAAAGTACTAATTTAGCCAATGAATCTTGATATTATAGTGATTTTATAGATTATAGGTGTAAGTTTTGTACACTACGCACAATGCAAATTAATTTAATTAATAAGAAAGAAAGTAACAAAGAAAGAAGGGGGGGACACCAAGCTTGCGCGGTTTCCCCCCGACCCCTTTCCTTGCGTAGTCAAATACAAAAGTATTTGCCTACCATGGATTTCTTAAATTATTAAATAAATCAAGACTTATTGCAGCACCCATTGAAAATCCAATGATAATGGTTCATACCATTTATTTATTACCTACTCTACATCATGCCTTACTGCTTAACAAATAAGTATATGAATGATATGTGCGCAGTGTGGCATTACAAATGAATTCATTTAATAAGAGTACTACACCTTATTTCATTGATTAATGCAAATGACTAACTTCTTAAGAAATGTTACTGAAAGCAGAGAATGGCCTGCGTATTTACTTCAACAGAGAGCCTGGTTGTTAATGAATTTAATTAAATGCGTGAATAGAAACATTTTATTTATTTTTACTGTCCACTATAGATTTATTTAGTATGTACTTCTTACATTTCTAAAGAGTTATTTACTAAATGAGTTGATGAGATAGTAGGAAGCCTGCTGTTTTCTATGGAGAAATCTGCGGATGATGGCAGGCTTATTTTCATATATATATATTCGCGAAAATTACAAGAGATGATGGGAAAAAGTGGGAGTTATCAATGCATAACATATGAAGACCAGAATTATTGTTATAATTGAAAAATCCTGATACAATTATTTCAAGCAAAAGATCTGTTGCAAACTTAATGGAAAGAAGGCGATCCTTTGATTGGACACGGCATAGATGTACATTACGAGAATAATCATATAAACACTATATTATTTTCTGATGGAAGAAAAATATATTATCATGTTGGAAATATGCTGTTAGAAATGGCTAAAGAGGAAACTAGATATTTATTGATTGAAAAGTTAAAAAATATGATTCATAATTTTCCAGATTATACAACTTCTTTAAATATTGAGAGTGTTACAAATGCGCTCAGGTGGCTGTATGGTACTGTTGAGTGCGAAGATTTACCTGTTGCAACGGAAATCTTCAGAAGCTGTTATTCTGAGATAATAAAGATGATACTGGAGGATGAAAGAGCTGTAATTGAGTGTAACTGTGTAGGAGATTTTTTAATGAAATGCTATCAAAAATTTAGCGAATGTATGGGAATCTTTTGGTTTGGAGTGGACTCATTAGCAAATGTGAATAGCAATATTGAAGATCCTTTATCTGAGAAAATGGTTGCATTGATAAAAAAAGATGCTGACAGGATGTATCCGGTTTTTGGAAAAAAATGCAGTAATCGGAGAGTGAAAAAAACAGAAGAATATGAAGTCAGAGAATGGACGACTTTTAATATAAAAATGCCTATACAGGTCTTGGAATTTGAATATTGCCGGATGAGAAAGACGGGGAATTTCCTAAAAAAATGTGCAAATTGTGAGAGGTACTTTATAGCGAAGAACAGGAAAATGATTTTCTGTGAAAATCCTTCTCCACAGAATTCAAATAGAAACTGTAAAGAAATAGGACCGCAAATACGGAGACAACAAAAGAGAAAAACAGATATGGAAGAGAAACAGTATCATCGCGATTACACAAGTAAAGCAATGGCTGCAAAAAGGGCTCGCGATAAGGGAGAAAGCGATGATCACTTTTATGATGAAATGAGAAGGTTATCGGAAGCACATAAGGAAAGTAAGAAAGGAATTAAGGATAATGGATGAAAAACAAAGTAGTTTAAGTGATGAAGTTATTATTGAAATTGTACATAGCATAAAGGATATTGTTATTGAACTTATAGACAGGGCATTTCCGAAAAAAGAAAATAAATAGGAGAAGCGAATGAAAAGATCAGAAATAGCAGAATTTATAGAATCAATGGAAGAGATTGGTGACAACTGGACGGAAGAACAGGTAGAAGATGTGTATGGGGATATGAGCCTTAAAGAAGCTCTGGCAGACAGAAAGGCTAGTGTTGGAAGAATGATAGATATTATTGGAAAAATAATTAATAAGTAAAGATGATGATAATGAAAACCTGTTATCGTTTGTAGAGATATCTGCAAATGGTAGCAGTTTTTTTATGGGATAAATTTGTAGTGGTATATCTGGAGGGAATATGATAGAATAAAGCAAACATATATTCGATTGCGCAAGGGCGGTGTATAATATTGACAAAGGCAGAGAAAATACAAAAAATTCAGAAAATATTGGAATTAAAGAATCCGCAAGAGAATCTGTATGCAGATCTGTTAAAGACAATGGGGGATCTGAAAAATAATTATGGGGATTATATGATTACGGAGCCGATTGACTGTGATGAAGAATTGGAACGTATTCCGAGGGCAGATTATGAGCTTTGCACAGCATTATTGACAATGCTGCTGAGAGAGGATCATTTTTCCAATGGTTCTTTTGAACGAAGATTTGCCGAGGGGCAGGTGCTTCCGGTTCTGGTGAGGATGAAGGATGTTTTGAAAAATGAAACATAACTGGTGCAAGATAAGGAGTAGCGATTAAGATGCAAAAATTTTTTGAAAAAAAATTAGAAAAATATAATTGTAAATTTGATTTATTAGATGAACTTGTTGAAAAACAAGAGGAGGCAAGCAATTATTATGCATGGGTAAGAGATAATTATAAAAAATATTTTATAGGTGCGGATTCATTAACAAAAAGCAAATTTTGCATTAGATACTATAGAGCAAAAAAATTACTGTATTCTTCAGTTAAAATGTTAATAGAAGCTAAGTGCTCTTTAGAAAATGAATGCATAGTTGGATATTATTATTTGATATATTATGCTTTATTTCAGGCGATGCAGGCAAATTTGATTATTTGCATTCATTATGATGATAATAAAGTTATTCAATTAACTCATGAAAATGTAAAAATATACTTTGACGAAGAATTCTGTAAGAATAAAAAATGTCCATTGGATGATGAAATTATCTCTTTAATTGAAGATTTAAGAAAGTTTAGAGAGTATTACTCTTATGCTATGCCATTTAATTTATCCGATAAAGCCATAATTGATATGGATAAGGTAGAATATTATATAAGCATCTGCATTCAGTTATTTAATTTGCATTGTTTTATTATAAGGAATGATGTAACTAAATCAATAGAATTTGATTACATAAATGAAGATGAAATAGAACAGTATTTTAAACAAGCATGCAATCGGCTTGGACATGATTGCTTTACAGATGAGGCAGATAAAAATTTTTGGAATGAGTATAAGCATATTGGTGGAATGGATATAATGCCGCCATCTTTGACATTTAGTCACGATTTTGATGAATTTGGTACATATGATAGTGATGTTTATGAGGCGATGAGAATACGAAGAACACAACGATTGATTGCGAGAGCATTATCATTTTTTTATGATACTATAGGGGGAATATGAAAATATTAGTTGATGCAGATGCCTGTCCAGTTGTAAGAATCACGGAGCAGGTGGCAAAGGAAAAAGGAATATCGGTTACACTGCTGTGTGATACAAACCATGTGTTGCAGTCTGATTACAGTGAGATGATCACGGTGGGAGCTGGAGCGGATGCGGTTGATTTTAAGTTGGTGAGCATTTGCCAGAAAGGTGATCTTGTGGTGACGCAGGATTATGGTGTTGCGGTCATGATACTGGGAAAAGGTGCTTATGGAATCCATCAGAGCGGAAAGTGGTACACCAATGAAAATATTGATCAGATGCTGTTGGAGCGTCACATGGCAAAGAAAGCAAGGAATGCAAAGAAGAAACATCATCTGAAAGGACCGGCGAAAAGGACTGCGGAGGATGATCAGCATTTTGAGGATTCTTTGAGAAGACTGATTGATTCCATAAAAAGTGAATAAAGTATATCAGGAAAAACCTGTTGCTGTTTGCAGAGAAATCTGTGGATGGCAGCAGGTTTATTTTTTTGTCCGGAAAGTCAAAAAATCAGGAACCAGGACTCCTTGGAACAGTAGGAGGTGGTTTCTGGATATGGGAAAAATTGAACTGATCGATACCGGCAGACTGACGGAGAAACAGGCCAGGTTAAACATGGAAAAGTGTGCAGAGTTTCTGGCAAGAATGATCCAGAAGTACGGGAATTCTGTTCTGGGGTAGATTGAGGAGAGAAATGCACAGCTGCAGGGGAAGTGATCGAGTGTGCCGGTGGTCTTTTGGGGCTGCCGGTCTTTTTG